>Ga0208300_100816_pt1 | contig 17523 bp, 27 predicted proteins | sample 23_taG_FD_184096 | JGI IMG/M metagenome (GOLD analysis project Ga0208300, IMG submission 184096) | Marine viral communities from Cariaco Basin, Caribbean Sea - 23_WHOI_OMZ (SPAdes) (version 2) | ecosystem: Environmental > Aquatic > Marine > Oceanic | place: Caribbean Sea: Cariaco Basin... | reverse complement strand
GGAACGCTCGCAGTGCAGACCCGGCACCGGCTTGGGGGCGGTCCCGGGGACAAGCTGGAACCGCCGAAAGGACAGGGATTCTGAGAGCGCTTCGTCCCACCGGCCCAGATTTATGACTACGTGTAATTCCTGCTTATGTTTATAGGGTCGGTGATCGGTATAATCTATCACCGGTCGCCGACCCGGCATCCTGTGTCGGGATAATCTCTTTCCCGGCACAGGATTGAACATAGGCAACATTATGCGGGCTTGACTGAAGTCAAGCCGGATAGCTACCTGGAGTTATTCATAGAGACGCTGTTAGTTGATGATTTTTAATCATCGGCTGACAGTGTCGAGCAAGGGGAGGGGAATGGGGATGGATGCGCGCGCGAGCGCGCACCACCCCATCCCCTCTCCCGCGCTAGCTACGCTCGGCCACTTGGCTGTGATACACCTCTTCTTCTTCCTCGTGGACCATCTGGGCAATTTCCTGCTGGTCCTGATCCTCTGTCCGCAGGTCATAGCTGATCCCTAGCGCCACTTCCTCCGGGATCCCGCCTGTGGATCTCACCGTTTCTGTGATTGAAGAAGCCAGGTAGTACTTCTCGACCAGGTTAAGCAGGGCTGCTTTATCCTTGGCCGGGAGCTTTTCAGCAAGTCTGAGGCTCCGCTCCAACATCCTGGATAGGCCTCCCTGAGTTGGCATTTCCAGCAAGTCGTTGGCCGAGCAGTCCAGCGCCGCTATGAGCTTGTAGATGGTGGATACCTTCGCATCCGCCTCGTTCCTTTCTAGCTTTGAGATGTGGCCAAGCTTAAGGCCCGCCTGGTCAGCCAGTTGGCCCTGGGTTAGCCCTGCGAGCTTCCTTAGGCGCTTTAAGTTGTCCCCGAGAGGCATTTTCATCAGTGAGATTCCTCCTTTGAAGGTAAATATACCCCTCCTTTTCACTCCTTAGGATTGACTTGGCTCTACAGGGGCAATTAAATTCCCTCTGTAGAGTGATTGACAGGGGTCAGGGCATGACGATTGGGGAAGGCGGAAAGTCCAGTAATACCCGCCTTTTGTCTCATTTTGAGACTCGCTGGAGCCGCTGGTGATCGATTGGGTGACCTGTGAGCTTCCCTTTGTGCACCAGCCCTTGGAGTCCGGATTGGTCTGCAAGCTGGCAGCAGATGGGGAGGTTGAGTGGGCCACCCGGTGCCGAGTGCAGGTCCCGGGGTCGCATGAGTCCAGCATTCAGGTGCGAAGCCTCGATGGTGATGGGGCAGGGCACGCCACCAGACTTCACTTCAGCGGTAACCCATCCAAGTTCCTCCAGGGTCATAACGTCTTCGGCAGTGATGACCTTGTCACCTTGATGTACGACACCTTCCTTGTGCTTTGTCGTGCTCTCGGCCTGTCTCCAAGTCTCCAGGAGGTGAGGGCGGTCAAGCGCGGTGACTATCCGCTATCCATGGTGGATATCAACCAGTCTTATGAGTTGCCGACCCGCCAGGACGTTCTCGCCTGGATTCGCGCTGCCGAGTTCAAGTCCCGCACTCGCCACGGCCGGCCGCAGATGAAGGGGGGAACGCTTTACTGGGGTAAGACCTCTCAGCGCTGGGCGCTCAAGGTCTACAGCAAAGGGGAGGAAATCGAGGCATCCAAGCATCAGCTCCCCGACGATCTTCTGTCCACGCCGATACCCGCTTGGGCAGACAATAAGTTGCGACTCGAGCTTAGGATTAAGAAGAAACAGCTTACAAAACACGACATTACGATAGCCAGAGACATGACTGCAGACAGAGCCAGAGAGCTATTTTCCGAATATGTGAGGAAGCTGGAGATGAATGAACAGGTCGCTTTATCGTCAGAGGAACAGTTGGCGCTTCCCCAGAAGCTGCGCTCCACCTACATCTTGTGGCGTTCCGGGGAAGACCTCCGTCACACGTTGCCGAAGGCCACGTATTACCGGCATCGCAATGAGTTACTTCCCTACGGCATCGACATCGCGATTTCCCGTGACGTCGTCGATCGCTCGAACGTGGTGCCGCTGATCCGAGTCCTTGAGGCCACTCCCGCCGGCATTCCTGAGTGGGCTTTCCAGCAGCGTTTAGTCCACCGGTCGGCTGCCCTATAGCCTGATGGATATCCAGCCTTGGCAGGTTCTGATCACCAGTCTGATCCTGCTGTATCTCTACGTTCCATGATCTTTGGGAGCTGACATGCTGACGCTTACTGGTGAAGTTCGGAAGGTGCTTTCTAGCGGCTACACCAGCCGCAAAACAGGTGAACAGATCAACCAAGCCATCGTAGTGATCGAGCCTGATAACCGGCGCTATAACTACGAGGTACACCTAAGCGCCAACCAGCTCAAGAAAGGTGCTTTACAGATCTGGGAGGCTCTTAAGGGGCAGGTGGCCACCATCGAGGCCACGCTCTACGTAAACCACCAATACGGCTTCCACAAGTTCGTCGCCGCCGGCGACGCTCAGCCGATCAAGGAGAAGCGCAATGGATAACCCTTTGGACCGCCTGCATATGGTCTCTGACGCCTTTGAGGAGTTTGCTCATATCTACCAGGAAGCCCAGCACCGCGGTGTCGATTCTAATCACCTGGAGGTGCCCAACCTGCTTTTCTTTTTCCAGCAGCACCTGGTCGACCTTCCTGATGACATGGAGTCATTTTTGGCTCAGAAAATGGAGGAGGCTCGTTCTGGTGACCCTAAACCGGTTAGCCTGGCTGACGCCGGAATTACCGGTAAGCCAGTGTCCAGCTGGGAGGAGCTGGAGGCTTCTGCTGGTTCTGAACCTTCCAGGTAACTACGCATAATTCCTGCTTATGTTTATAGGGTCGGTGATCGGTATAATCTATCACCGGTCGCCGACCCGGCATCCTGTGTCGGGATAATCTCTTTCCCGGCACAGGATTGAACATAGGCAACATTATGCGGGCTTGACTGAAGTCAAGCCGGATAGCTACCTGGAGTTATTCATAGAGACGCTGTTAGTTGATGATTTTTAATCATCGGCTGACAGTGTCGAGCAAGGGGAGGGGAATGGGGATGGATGCGCGCGCGAGCGCGCACCACCCCATCCCCTCTCCCGCGCTAGCTACGCTCGGCCACTTGGCTGTGATACACCTCTTCTTCTTCCTCGTGGACCATCTGGGCAATTTCCTGCTGGTCCTGATCCTCTGTCCGCAGGTCATAGCTGATCCCTAGCGCCACTTCCTCCGGGATCCCGCCTGTGGATCTCACCGTTTCTGTGATTGAAGAAGCCAGGTAGTACTTCTCGACCAGGTTAAGCAGGGCTGCTTTATCCTTGGCCGGGAGCTTTTCAGCAAGTCTGAGGCTCCGCTCCAACATCCTGGATAGGCCTCCCTGAGTTGGCATTTCCAGCAAGTCGTTGGCCGAGCAGTCCAGCGCCGCTATGAGCTTGTAGATGGTGGATACCTTCGCATCCGCCTCGTTCCTTTCTAGCTTTGAGATGTGGCCAAGCTTAAGGCCCGCCTGGTCAGCCAGTTGGCCCTGGGTTAGCCCTGCGAGCTTCCTTAGGCGCTTTAAGTTGTCCCCGAGAGGCATTTTCATCAGTGAGATTCCTCCTTTGAAGGTAAATATACCCCTCCTTTTCACTCCTTAGGATTGACTTGGCTCTACAGGGGCAATTAAATTCCCTCTGTAGAGTGATTGACAGGGGTCAGGGCATGACGATTGGGGAAGGCGGAAAGTCCAGTAATACCCGCCTTTTGTCTCATTTTGAGACTCGCTGGAGCCGCTGGTGATCGATTGGGTGACCTGTGAGCTTCCCTTTGTGCACCAGCCCTTGGAGTCCGGATTGGTCTGCAAGCTGGCAGCAGATGGGGAGGTTGAGTGGGCCACCCGGTGCCGAGTGCAGGTCCCGGGGTCGCATGAGTCCAGCATTCAGGTGCGAAGCCTCGATGGTGATGGGGCAGGGCACGCCACCAGACTTCACTTCAGCGGTAACCCATCCAAGTTCCTCCAGGGTCATAACGTCTTCGGCAGTGATGACCTTGTCACCTTGATGTACGACACCTTCCTTGTGCTTTGTCGTGCTCTCGGCCTGTCTCCAAGTCTCCAGGAGGTGAGGGCGGTCAAGCGCGGTGACTATCCGCTATCCATGGTGGATATCAACCAGTCTTATGAGTTGCCGACCCGCCAGGACGTTCTCGCCTGGATTCGCGCTGCCGAGTTCAAGTCCCGCACTCGCCACGGCCGGCCGCAGATGAAGGGGGGAACGCTTTACTGGGGTAAGACCTCTCAGCGCTGGGCGCTCAAGGTCTACAGCAAAGGGGAGGAAATCGAGGCATCCAAGCATCAGCTCCCCGACGATCTTCTGTCCACGCCGATACCCGCTTGGGCAGACAATAAGTTGCGACTCGAGCTTAGGATTAAGAAGAAACAGCTTACAAAACACGACATTACGATAGCCAGAGACATGACTGCAGACAGAGCCAGAGAGCTATTTTCCGAATATGTGAGGAAGCTGGAGATGAATGAACAGGTCGCTTTATCGTCAGAGGAACAGTTGGCGCTTCCCCAGAAGCTGCGCTCCACCTACATCTTGTGGCGTTCCGGGGAAGACCTCCGTCACACGTTGCCGAAGGCCACGTATTACCGGCATCGCAATGAGTTACTTCCCTACGGCATCGACATCGCGATTTCCCGTGACGTCGTCGATCGCTCGAACGTGGTGCCGCTGATCCGAGTCCTTGAGGCCACTCCCGCCGGCATTCCTGAGTGGGCTTTCCAGCAGCGTTTAGTCCACCGGTCGGCTGCCCTATAGCCTGATGGATATCCAGCCTTGGCAGGTTCTGATCACCAGTCTGATCCTGCTGTATCTCTACGTTCCATGATCTTTGGGAGCTGACATGCTGACGCTTACTGGTGAAGTTCGGAAGGTGCTTTCTAGCGGCTACACCAGCCGCAAAACAGGTGAACAGATCAACCAAGCCATCGTAGTGATCGAGCCTGATAACCGGCGCTATAACTACGAGGTACACCTAAGCGCCAACCAGCTCAAGAAAGGTGCTTTACAGATCTGGGAGGCTCTTAAGGGGCAGGTGGCCACCATCGAGGCCACGCTCTACGTAAACCACCAATACGGCTTCCACAAGTTCGTCGCCGCCGGCGACGCTCAGCCGATCAAGGAGAAGCGCAATGGATAACCCTTTGGACCGCCTGCATATGGTCTCTGACGCCTTTGAGGAGTTTGCTCATATCTACCAGGAAGCCCAGCACCGCGGTGTCGATTCTAATCACCTGGAGGTGCCCAACCTGCTTTTCTTTTTCCAGCAGCACCTGGTCGACCTTCCTGATGACATGGAGTCATTTTTGGCTCAGAAAATGGAGGAGGCTCGTTCTGGTGACCCTAAACCGGTTAGCCTGGCTGACGCCGGAATTACCGGTAAGCCAGTGTCCAGCTGGGAGGAGCTGGAGGCTTCTGCTGGTTCTGAACCTTCCAGGTAACTACGCATAATGTATAGTTTCGTCAATGGCCGGAGGCGGGGCCGGCCATTGCTAAGTCGCTGATTCTAGGCGGCTATTTGGGAGGCGATGTGCTTCCAATGCTGCGACATTTTGTCGTTACCGCGCTTCTGTGCGCGCTCGATCTGTAGCGATAAAAGGACCATTTCAGGGTCCAAACCGGTCAAATCTGCGACCTCTAACCCCACCTCGTCAGCCATAACCGCATCGTGCCGATACCAGTTGCGGACGCCTTCGGGAGTGAGCCCTAATACCTTTGCCAGGGCATAAGAAGATTCCTTTTGAATCACGGACTTACAAAGGTCCGCAAGCTGGACCGTGGTCATGATTTCCATGTTTTCGCACCTACTTTTGATCACCAGGAACAGACAGCCCGCCGGCTGTCAAGAGTGTTGCACCCGAAAAAAATAATAGACGTGTCTGACTTGGATAGCCACCGCCAAGTCCGGCTTGCATGGCATAGTCGGACTTGCCTATCTTCGTTTCCGACACCTCGGGGGAGGGGCCGCCCGGTCCTGAACCCGAGGTTCCCAAACAACAACGACAGTGAGGTGTCGCTATGGGAACGAAATACCGGGTGGGGCTGATGGTGAAAGGGCATCCGCGTCAGCTGTGGCTCAGGACTGAGCCGACCAAGAAGAATGACCCCATTGATCTTCACGCGTTCGGCGGTGATCCGGAAAGCGCCGACCTGTACAACCCCAAAATGGCCATGTCCTGGGTGCAGTTGCTCGCTAAGAGATTTCCGACTGCGCTGGTGCTGGTCGAGCGCGTGGAGGTGGCCCATGGGTAAGCGTCGTCAGGTAACCCCGTGGCTGTCCGATTGGCTGGAAGCTAGCCGGGAGCCGTTCGCGGGTGGGGCGGTTCCGTTGGCCCCTTGGATTGAGTGCCGGCGAGGGCTGGTCCTGAGCGTCCAAGCCAGCGGGTTTCACTATTCAGTCCCCCGCCGGAACACTGGCCCATACCGGCGCGTCGAGGTCGGTTTTCCTAACCGAAAAATCCGCGAGTTGCTGCGCTACGCAGAGGGCCGGAAGCGCCCGAAGGACACGGTTTACGGGTGGGTGCCGGTGGCCGTGGTGGAGAAGGTCATCCGCAAATATGGCGGCGCCGTGGGGGTGGTCCATGACTGATACCTACACCGTCGAGCGCCAGAAAATAGACGAAATCCTGGGCCGCCCGGCCCGCGATTCTGAATCCCTCCTGTGGGACAACCTGACCATGCGCCAGCGCATCATGCTGCTGCGCGGCGTCGGGCTGAGTCCCGCGTCCTGCGGCTATTCCTTCGGCGCCCTGGCCGTGTCCGAGCGCCAGCGCATCATGCGCCTGCTCACCGAGTGGGTGGGTAGCGCCCAGCGCCTCGCCGGCCTGCTGTCCAGCGTCAGCAACGAACACCTTGAGGCGCACTGGGAGCGCGTGCGCGGCCAGGACCTGGACCCGCGCCTGCGCGAGTACTGGCGCGGCAAAGCCACCAAACCGGAACAGGAGCGCGCAGCATGATGATTAAATTTTTGATTGTGCTGTCCGTCGCCGCTGCCGTGGGGAACCTGGGCATGATGGCGTTCTGGTATTCCAGGGTGCGGCGCCTAAAGGGCAAGCCGGAGCCGCAAGGGATTTACGGGCCGCCGGCCACGGTGAATTTTACCGCCTACCGCTTCGGGCGTTGCGAGTATCAGGAGTTGAAGCCGGGTCACTGCTATCTGTTCATCCTGCGTGGGTATTGGCGCTTCGTGGGCTGTGTTGACGATGTCGGAAAGGACGGTTGTTTCCGTGTGCGGGTGCCCTCGCCAGAAGATCGCTTCCGGGAGGTTTTCTCGATGGGGAAGTGGTGTTCAGAGGCGAGAGTTAACTGGTACCGGGATGTCACCGGCTGCGAGGAGGTGACCGTATGATGGCCGCCCCGGAATCAATCGCCCGCGCCCGGATGGTCGGCCACGGCGTGGCCTACCTGCTGGCGCTGCTCGCCTGCTGCTACGTGGGGCCGTGATCATGCTGGAATTGGTGCAAAGCGGTGAGTTCATCGCCGGGATGTTCGCGGGCGCCTTCTGTTTCTGGATAGGCTGCGTGGCGGCGGGATGACAGCAACACAGCACTGGGTCGAAACCCAGCAGGCCGCCATCGCCCGCGAGAACCTGCACCGCCTGGACGCGGAGCGGTTCGCCGAGGAAAACCGCACCTGGGCCGCCCGCAAGGCCGGCCCCGGCTGGCCGGCCCTGCAAGCGCCCTACATGCGCATCGCCCAGCGCGCCAGCTACGCCGACGCCAACCGCTACATCCGCGACTATGAGCCCCTGGTGCGCCACGACCTGTATCTGGCCGACAGTGATTCAGGGATTCGGGCGTTCGCGGACGTGCGCGTCACGGAGTGCCGGCAATGGCTGCTCGCGGAGCCGGAAGCCGAGGCCCTGCGCCGCTGCTCGGAGATACTGGACCGCTACGGCATGACGTGGCCGGCCCCGGCGTCGCCCAAAGATGGGCCGTCTGCGGACTTGTACCCGCTGGCCGCCCGGTTGCAGTGCCCGAAGTGGTGGCGCCGTCAGGTGCGCGTGTTGCAGGCCCGCGAGGTCGATCAGTACGCACGCCGCCGGCAGCAGGTGGCGAAGTACCGGGAGGCCTATTGCTCGGACTGGCTGCTGAAAAACCGCCGCGCCGCCCGGCGCCGCAACCGCGAAACCCTGGAAGCCACGACAGCCCGCAACGACCAGGGCCAGGAATACACCCTGGCGGAGTTGGCCGACCTGGGCACCGCCAACCTGTCCAACCGACGTAATGAGTTGATGGTGCGCGTCCGTGGCTTTGAGGAAGTCGCCGAGGCGCGGGGCCATGTGGGCGTGTTCTGGACGTTCACAACCGCCAGCCGATGGCACCGCATGCGCTGGATTAAGAAAGCCGGCAAGGCGGTGGAAAACAGCCGGTGGGAGGGCAGCAGCCCCCGCGAGGCACAGAAGCAGCTTTGCAACCTGTGGGCGCGCATCCGCGCCGCCCTGAACCGCGAGGAAATCCGCGTCTATGGCTTCCGGGTGGCGGAACCCCACCACGACGGCACGCCACACTGGCACCTGCTGCTGTTCATGCGCCCGGAGGACGTGAAGCGCGCCCGATGGATTGCGCGCCGCACCCTGGTGATGACGGACAACCCCACCGAGCGGGGCGCCAGGGCGCGCCGCTTCGTGCACAAGCGGATAAACCCGGCGCTGGGCACCGCCGCCGGCTACATCGCGAAATACATCTGCAAAAACATCGACGGCCAGGGCGTCCGGGGTCACCTGCAGCTGCAGGATGACGACAGCGGCCTGGACATGGCCACCGCCGCCGAACGCGTCCAGGCCTGGGCCAGCGGCTGGGGGATTCGGCAGTTCCAGCAGATCGGCGGGCCGAGCGTGACGGTGTGGCGCGAGCTACGCCGCCTGTGGGCCTCTGGCGGCCCGGCCAGCGGTGACCTGTTCGACGCGGCCGAGGTGGTCGAGGAAGCCGGCGAGGCGGCGGACGCGGGCGACTGGGCGGCCTACGTCGAGGCCATGGGCGGGCCGGACCTGCCGCGTGCTGAGCGGCCCATGAAGCCGGCCTACTGGTACGAATCGGAAGTGCTGGTGGATTACAGCACGGGCGAGTGTCAGGTCACGCCGGGCCGCGATAAAACCGAATACGGCGACCGGAGCCAGGGCGCCATTTTCGGTTTGTGGGCCGGCGCTGAATCGGTTTTTACCCGGTTTTATCGGTGGGCGATCAGCTACACCGGGCGGAAACCGGAACCGAAACCGGAAATTAAACCTACGCGGGCGTGGCGGGGTGCCATGTGGCCCCTTACCGCGTCCGCCGAATTGGTGCGCGCTGCCGAAAGAATCGCGGCGGCGCGGGCCGGACCGCCGCCCGCCAGGGCGGCCTTGGACTTGTGTCAATAACTGTACGGAACGGCGAAGCGGAGCGAGACATGGGAGTAAAAAACAACGCGGTGGTGGGGCATATCGAGTGCCCGCTGTGCCAGGGGGCGGCCACCGTACACAGTTGCATGATCGGGCGGGGCGGCAAAAAAGAGGCCCTGTACATCCGTTGCGGCACGGTGTCGAACGGCTGCGGCTGTATTCAGCCCTACGGCCCCACCGGCCAGCAATTCATCCGGGACCGGTACCGGGCCCTGGACGATAAACCGGCCCCGGAAACCGGGCCGGAAACCGGAACGGCGGGCGGCGGTGAGCCGGCGGCCAATGAACCGGAGTACGTGCCCGGCGAGGAAGAAGACCGGGATAAACCGAAACGGCGCGGTTTTCTATCCGCGCTACTGAGCGAGGAATAACCACGGATGGCTACTCGAAACCAGCGCCGGCAGGCGCACCAGAAACCGGAAGAAAAACCGAAAGACGACGCCGGCAGCACGGCGGTGGCGGAGCCTGGAAACCAGGAAGCGCCGGCCCCTGAGCCGGAAAAACCGGACTACGCGCCGCTGGAAGCCATGGCGGGCGAGGGCGCCGCGAACAGCGAGGAATACACGCCGGGCAGTGGGCCGGAGCCGAAAGCGCCCACCGTGGGCGGCAAGGAGTTGGCCGGGCTGTTTCAAATGGTCTACGGAACCCTGGCGATACGCCTAGGCGCGCACTGGCAGCTGAGCGATGACGAAGCCGGCCAGCTGGGCGGCGCCACGGACGCGGTGCTGGAAAAATACGGCGCCAAAAAGGCCATGGGGCCGGAGTTTACCCTGATCGTCACCGCTGGCGTGGTCACGCTGCCGCGTGTGGTGCTCACCATGGCGGCGAACAGCGACCAGAAACCGGAAGAAACCGGCAGCAAAACCGAAGCGGGCGAGGGGGCCGGCGATGGCGGTAAATAAAAACCCGGCCCTGGAAGCCCGCCACGCGCTGTTGATCGGGGCCACCGGCGCCGGCAAGAGCCAGGCGGTTAAGAATCTGGTGCCGCGCCGTGGCGCCCGCGTGATCGCCTTCGACCCGGACGGCGACCATGGGTGCCATGAGTTCGACACCCTGCCGGCGTTCGCCAAGCAGCTGGCGCGGGCGGATCGCTCCGGGAAGCCCTACCGGCTGGCGTACACCGGGGCCACCAAGCCGGGCGACCTGCAAAAGTTCTGCGAGTGCGTCTGGGCGGTGCTGGACGGCAACAAGCTAACGCACGTCATCCTGGAAGAAGCCGCGCAATTCACGACAGGAAGCGGGCCGGCGCAAGAGGCGCTCGGCAACCTGTACCTGCGGGCCAGGAAATACGGCGGGATTCTCTACGGCATCGGCCAGCGGGCGGCGGAGATGCCGTCCACCATGCGCATGAACAGCGCCCACAAATACATCGGGGTGCTGGAAGGGATGATGGACGCCAAGGCGGCCTCGGCCATGACCGATATCCCGCCGGAAACCCTGCTGAAAACCCCGCCGGGTGAGCTGCGATTCTGGCACCGGGAAAACGGTCGCGAGCCTGAATACATCCAATTTAAGTACCTCGGCTAGATTTTCTGCCCACTAAATTAAACCTGTTTTTCAGGTTTTAAGGCGCTGCGGCGCCTTTTTTGTGCTTGACCGAAAACCAGAACGCCGTGGTTCGCTGCCCCTGCACCCGCCGCCGCTCGCACCGGCGGCACCAGGAACAGGGATGGAGGTCGCGCAGGGATGCGCCTTTTTAAACTTGTTCGGTGGTTTTCTAAACAACCATGGGAATTTTACCGATGAGCAAATCACGCCTGATCACCGTAGCTATGGCCGTTGCCGCTATCGCGATCATTAACCGCGTACCGGCGGCGAAAAAAGTCGTCAACGGCTCCTAAGCCATGGACCCGGTTAAGTACGTCAAAGAAAACACTGACCCGAAAATTGTGGTCAGTTCCGTGGTAGCAGCGTTCGCCGTGGGCGGCGCGCTGCTGCTGTTGAAAAACTCCGGTGTTGGCCCGCTGCAAGCGGTCGCCAAGGCCGCCGGTAAGTAGGTAGGGAAACCATGCTTGCGACGGAACGCAACGAAATTGAATTGACCAGCCCGAACGGCGTTGCCAAGGGCGGTACCGCCACGTTCAAGATTCCTCAAGGCCTGCGGGTCCATAAGCTGAAGATTGAGCATAGCGGCGATCTGGCCGACTACCCGGAAATCCGGGTCAAGGCCAATACCGAAACCATCCGCCGGTACAGCTTTGCCGAACAGGACATGATGAACCTGACGGACAAGATTCCCGGCGCGGCGACGCTCGGTTATCTGCTCATGCCCTTCGACATGATGGGCAGCCGTATCCGCGAAGCCGAGGAACAGACCGCGTTGAACGTGGGCCGCCCGGCGGGCATGGAGCCGCAGCCCAACGAAATCACCAGCGCGGAAGTGCAGATTGATATCAGCGGGTCTATGACTGCCACGCCGCAGCTGAAAATCTGGGCCACGGTGTCCAATGCGGTGCCCGGCGGCGCCGGTCTGGTGCGTCATATCGTCAAAACCTCCCGCAACGCGGGCGGGGCCGGCGAGTTGGATATCCAGGACCTGGATTTCAACCGCCCTAACCGGGCGTTTATCCGCCGCTTTTTCCTGCAAACCACCAAGGTCACCCGCTACAAGGTGAAGCGCGATGACCGGATCATTTTCGACCGCTCGAAGATGATCAATGACGGGTCGATCAAGGAAGCCGGCTACCGAGAGCAGCAATCCGGGTGGTCGCTGATCGACAAGTCCGAGGACGGTTACGGCGGCGCCAAGTTCGACACGCGGGGCGCTCAGGCCTTCCGCTTGCAGCTGGATTTCAGCGGCGCGGAGCCGAGTTTTCCCATCATCGCGGAGTATGCGGGCGCGCTCGTAGCGTAAGGGGCTGTCATGTCGTGGTTAGACAACATAACGGGCCAGGTCGGCGACACCCTGGGCGACGCCTGGAACACCGCCCGCGAGGGTGGTGAAGCGTGGCTTAAGGACCGGGTGGGCGAGTGGTCCGGCGGCGACGAACAGCAGGGCCGCCCGGAAACCGTCAACCAGGACCCCAGCCCGATGCCGTACACCGGCGATCAGGCCGCCCAGCAGCAGCGGGCGGCAGCGATGCAGGCCACCAATGCCAAGTTGATGAATTGGGCGTTGATGGGCCTGGGCGCGTTCGCCGCGTACATGATTTACACGGGGTCCGGGCGATGATCGGCGGGCTGGTAGGCGCAGTCGGGCAGGGCGGCATGAGTGCCAGCAGCGGCCCGGCTGCCGGCGGTGACACCATGATGGGCGGCTTCGATATGGGTGGCCACACCATCAATTTCGGCACCGGTGCCGGCGCCGGTGGTGGCACCGGCGCGGCGGCCACGCTGTTCGGCGGGTCCGGTATCAGTCCGGTGGTGTTGCTCGGTATCGCTGGCGTGGTGGGCTTCGCGCTGTGGTCCCGGTCCAGGAAATAAGGGCCTGGACACCGGCGGTCCATGCCGCCGTGGTGCGCAGCACCGGCCACCTGTCCGCGCTCGATCTGCGCGGCATGTGGGAACGCGGCGAGTTGGCCGTGTTCCAGGGGCCGGCGGGCGCGGTGGTGGCGGTCGAGTTTTGCCAGGACGACACCGGGCTGCTGGCGCGATTCCAAGCCTGCGCCGGCGCCGGGGTCTTTCAATTGGTGCGCTGGGTCATGGCGCTCAGCGCGGGCGCCGGGGTTACGCGGTTTCAGTGTGACGCGGCGCCGGCTCAAGCGCGGCTGTACCAGCGCTGGTGCCGGTGGTTGGCTCAAGACGGAGTAGTAGAGGCATGCAAAGTAATACCTCTGCCGATACAGAATCGAACGTCACAAACATCCGAAAAGACAACATCTTCAGCAATTCGGGTGTTTCGGGTGATGTTTTCAATATCGGCGAAGCCGGCGGCAACGTCACCCTGACCGATAACGGGGCGGTAAGCGCCGCCCTGGAAGCGAACCAAAAGGTCAGCGGGGACGCCTTCGAAAAAGCCTTCGGCTTTGGCACCACCGCGCTGACAGCGGCCAGCGACAGCATCAAGGAGGGCTTCACGGCGAACAAAGACGTGATCAACAGCTTCCTGGATTCGTTCGACTGGCAGCAGCAGCAAACCCGCCAGGGTATCGAGCGGGCGCTGTCCAGCGTCGACAGCGCGAACACCAATGACGGCGCCGAGACCATGCAAAGCGCGTTTAAGTGGACCGCCATAGCGGTGGCCGTGGGCGCGAGTAGCTACTTTATTTCACGGTTGGGGGACAGATGAACCACGCATTTACTGTCGAACCGGGCGCTGAATTCCCGGTGATGGCCGGCGGGGACTTCGTGTTCTGCAATTTCGCGGCTCACGATATCCGGGTGATCATCCAGGACAGCCCGCGCACCATGCGAGCCGGCTCAAAGTGGCGCCCCGCCGGTGGCTTCGTCGCCGGTGACCTGATCGTCAAAAATCCCGACCCCGTGAACCCGGTCGCCGTGGTCCTGACCATCGGCACCGGCGATTTTGATGACCAGATCATCCGGGGCGAGGTCACCGTAAACCCCGGCATTCGCGGCCGCGACGGCGTGTTCATTGACGACACCCGGTCCACCGTCCGCCTGTCCGCCGCCTTCGGCAATATCACGCCCCGCGAGTACACCGCCGGCCAGCTGATCGGCGAGACCAATATGGACGCGCGAGGCTTGGACAAAACTAACGCGCCTACGGTTTTGGATGATGGCCGGGTGTTGGTGTGTGATTACGATGGTGACAACTGGCATGTGAATAATGATTTTCCGGGCGGTGCTTGGGAGCCGTTGCCGGCGAACCTGGGCCATGGAACGGGTCAGCAAATAGGGCCGGAGATATGGGTTCCGGAGGGTCAGGACCTGCCGGTGGTTGGTGGCAGGGTCGTGTATCGTGTTTACGATGCCGCAACGTACGCACATCGCCGGGATATCGTAACGGAGGTTCCGTGGGTGGGTATTCCTGCGAATCCGAACGTGCGGAGTCTTGTAACGCTACCGGGTGATAGAATCGGGGTGCTGAGCGCGACCAGTGGCGATGATGTATTTATAACGGACAAAGCCGGAGCATTGGTCAAGAGACTGCCAGTTGATGGTCCTAACTTCATGTTGGTTCGCAATAATATCCTGCACGTGTGCACCGGTACCATGAGGCCGACCGGTCTGCAACTGTTCAACGCCACCACGTTGGCGCCGGTCAGCGACAGCGAACAACAGTTCCCGGTCAATAACACAAATACGGATGCCGCCGCGATCACCCGAGACGGAGTGCTCTATGCCCAATTCTCGTCAGGCGCCGAAATGCTGCGCGAGTATTCAGTTGCGGACGTGACCATCAGCGCCAGCGGCACGGTGAGCGCCTGCGCCGGCTCGGGCCGGTTCAAGGCCGGCCAGGTCGACACCATCGCCGAGCTGTACACGCAGCGCCTGGAAAATGGGCGCGTCCTGGCGTCCGGCCAGCTGCTGCGCGCCGTGCTGGAAATCTACGCCGGGCGCTACATGCCCAACGACTACCTGGATTACATCTACGCGGTGAAGGCCGACAACCTGAACGGCATCAGCCCCCGCGTGATCGACGCGGGCGGCCAGTCGTTCGCGGCGGCGGGCATCGCCGACGATGCCGCCGGCACCTTCCCCCAAACCATTGAAATCACCTTGCGCGAAGGGCTTCTGTGATGGAACAAACCAGCAAAACACAACTGAATTTCGAGCCGGGCGGCGCGTCCTTCGACGTGGCCACCGGCGGCGAGCAATACGATACCCCGGAGTGGTTCCAGGACCGCCTGGGCGACCTGTCGCAGCTGAAGTTCTTGCCGGCAGAGTGGGCCGTCCAGCTGGACGCCAGCGAAGCGAATACCGGCGTGGTAACGGTCGAGTTGATGGCCGGCGCCAGCGTCCTGGCGTCCAAGGAGGTGGATTTCTCCGGCGGCGTCAACCAGGGCGAGCGCATGGACGTTGACCTGTTCAGCGTCGGCGGCGCCCAGCGCCTGCATGTGCGCTGCACCGTCGACACGCCGGGCACCGGCACCGCCACCGTGAAATCGTGGCTCAGCATTAGCCAGCCGCTGGTGGTTGGCGGCTGCTGATGTGGCCGCTCGCCGCGCTGGGCGTCGCCGCCCTGGTCCTGTGGCAGTTCAAAGGGCAGGGCGGCGGCACCACGACACCTACCAGGGATGAACCGATGAACATGGACCCTTCACTGCCTCGCGGCATTCGCAACAACAATCCCGGCAACATCCGTCTGAGCGGCGATGCGTGGCAGGGGCTGGCCGATACCCAAACTGACGGCGCCTTTTTCCAGTTCATCAAGCCGTTCTACGGCATTCGCGCGCTGGCCAAGACGCTGAAAACCTACCGCGACCGCTACGGGCTCTACACCGTGCGCGGCATCATTGATCGGTGGGCGCCGCCGGTGGAGAACAACACCAGCGCCTATGTGAACCACGTGGCCGGCTACATGGGTATTTCCGCTGACGCGCCGCTGACCTGGGACGCGGCGCAGCTGCGCGCCCTGGTGGCGGCCATCATCCGCCACGAAAACGGGCGCCAGCCGTACAGCGCCGCCGACCTGGACAACGCGATCAAAGCGGCGGGGTGGTGACGTGGCCCTGGTAACCAACAAACAGGCCCTGGTGATCGCCGTGGGCCTCGCTGTCGGCGGTTACCTGCTGTACCGGAACCGCCAGCTGTTCAACCCGGCCAGCCGGGACAACGTGGCTTACTGGGGCGTCAACCAGTTTGGCCAGGAGCTGGCCGATGACGAAGCCTGGACCCTGGGCGGGTGGATTTACGACCTGTATCACCCGCACCAGGACTGGGAGCTAAACCCGGAGCAGGCGCCGATGTGGTGGAAGCTCCAAAACCCGCAATACCTAAACTGAAAAGGGGAACGCCATGGGATGGCTGAAACGACTGTTCAAGGATAATTGGGGCAAAACCCTGGTGGCCGCCATTGTCGGCGGCGCGCTGACCTTTACAAGCCTGCCGGCGGCGGTTATCGGCACCATCGCCACCAGTGCCGGCGACGCGGCGGACAGCGCCGTGGACGGCTACGGCGAGGAAAGCGACAGCGCCGAGTGATGGAAATGCTGTTGCAACTGGTATTACAGGGTGGCGGCACGGCGGCGGGCGCCGCGACGGTCGCCATCCTGCTGAATATCCGGAAAGATTTTAAGCGCGTGAACCGGCGCGTAAGCCGCCTGGAACGCCATATCTGGCCGGATGTGTTCGGGGATGACCCGGACACCGATTGACCCTCACAAGGCCCGCCTGAGCAGGCGCCCGCCGGGCCGCAATTCCAGCACCGGGGCGCGCTTGCGATCGATCAGCCGGCGGTGTTCCGCCGCGATCTGAAACAGCACCCAGCTGGCCCGCAATTCTGCCGGCGTCCAGCATTCCCCTGTATCCACGTGTACCAGCGCGCCACCGCGCAACCTGAAGTCGTGCCAGCGATCATCTGGCAGCAGGCCCAGCGCGCCGTAGCGAAGCGCCGCCAGGTCGGCGGGTGATATCCGGCTGCCGGCGGCCCAGCGTTGCGCGGTGCGCAGCGTTTTGCCGGTCAACCGGGCCGCGTGGCGGGTGGATATCCGCGCCGTCTCGCCGGTCCAGGGGCAGATAATTTCCAGGTATCCATATTTTTTTTGCATGGCAGTCGTTCCCGTTGTTCAGAAAAAATATAAAAAAGCGTCAAATCGTGGCCGATAAAGCCGGGTGCCGGCCATGGCCCATTGACAAGGCGGGTGACTGCTGTTCCTGGTGGGTGCGCGTCCGTCCTGGACTGTGTGTAATGTATATTATGTTAAATACAGGATATCAGACCGTCCATGTCTGAATCAGTGCACCGGGGTCTTCCCGCTTGCGTCCCGGGCTTTCATTCCTCGGGCTCAGGCCCCCGGCATTTCCCGTGGCGGGCAATGCTCGTTCAGAAACACGATCTGGTCCGCCACCACTTGCTCGAACGCCTCGCCCACATAGATCTCGAAATGCCCCGCCTGATACCGCCTGATCTCATGGCGCGGCGCGCGGCTCGCGTGGCGGAGCGTTTGTTTGGCCGGCGCCACGGTGTCGTTGTCACACACGCAGAAGAACACCGGTGCCCGTATGCCGGCGGCCTTGCGGCCCGGATGATAGCGGATAATGTCCAGGGCAACGCGCGCGGCGGCTTCATTGC
>Ga0208300_100814_pt1 | contig 17534 bp, 27 predicted proteins | sample 23_taG_FD_184096 | JGI IMG/M metagenome (GOLD analysis project Ga0208300, IMG submission 184096) | Marine viral communities from Cariaco Basin, Caribbean Sea - 23_WHOI_OMZ (SPAdes) (version 2) | ecosystem: Environmental > Aquatic > Marine > Oceanic | place: Caribbean Sea: Cariaco Basin... | reverse complement strand
TTGTTTCTTTAAATTTTTACCTTTATTTGTATATTCATTAGGCACTTCATATGTAGTATTGTTTTTACCGTTAACGGTTTTATAAGATAACACTTCTTTAGAAATGTCTCTTTTTAAGTTATCAATACGTTTATTGAAATATCTATTCTTTGCTAAGTGTATTCCATTGTTAATCAATAAACTATCAGAATTGGTATCATTAATAAAGATAGCTAACAAATTATAGATACCAATATCTCCACCAGCCAGTTTACTTTTTCTATTTTTTCTTACTTTTGGTATGTAGTTATCTTCAACAATATAGCCAAAATTAAAATAGATAACACCGTGTTTATAACTTACATTTAAACTTGTAATATTTTTATTAACAATATAATCAACGTGTTTAAGAAACGTATATTTCATATCTTTATAGAGATTAATCCCTAATAAATTTTTCTTTTTTAATGTAAATTTATTTGGTTCAATATCTAATGCAAATTTATATACGTTTTTAAGTTTTTTAGGTTTAGGATATGAAGGCTTACCAGTAAGCTTACTGTTTTTGCCTTCTTTAAACCATAAGTCTGAATTATCTTTAAAATTTTGCCAATCTTTAGCTAATTCTTTAACAAGCATAGACATATTATGAGAATTTAATTTAGCACCTAATAATTTGATTTCTTTCATGATAGCGTGATCTTTAAAGAAATCATTAACAATTTTAATATCTTTACTTGTTTTTTCACCGCCAAGGGTATTGCCTAAAACGGCTTTCATGATTTCTTGACTTTTTAGTAATTTAAAGATTGTCCAATTTTTTGAATCATATACTTCTTTAAAAATAATGTTAAGCATATTTTCGAGATGTTTATAGTCAAAGATAGCTTTTTTAATGTAACGATTAAATTTGCTATCTAAACTACGAATAGAAAAAATTTTACGAGGATTTTTATTTTTTTTATCATTATTTTTAGACATAAAACCCTCACAATTATTTTATTAAATAATAGCAAAATAACGTTTAAAAGTCAAGTATATCAGTGTTTTGAAGTCTAATTAACAGTTTTCTTGTTTTTGTGACTTCGTTTACCATATAATTTACTTGAAAAGACGGTAATAATTTCAAGAACACTTGAAACTAATTCTTGTTCAAAACTTTCATCGTGTTCTTCAAGAATAATAACGTCAATACCAAAATAATGACAAAGTTGAAAGATAATTTCACTACCAAAGCGTAATAATCTATCTTTATGGTTTAAAATAAGTCTTTGACATTGTTGATTCAAAATAAGATGTAATAATTGTTTAAAGCCTTTTTTATTAAAATTTAAACCACTTCCTAAATCTTTAATAGATAAAATATTATTTATCTTTTTTTTTACAATAATCTAATAATTTAGCTTCTTGTGTAACTAAATCTTTTTTTTGATCATGAGTAGAAACTCTTGAATAGCAAATAGTATGAAATGTGTTTTCTTTATGTATAAGTTTTCTAAGGTCTTTGATAGCATAACGTCTATGAAAACCAAAAGTGCGAAAACAAGGAATAAGTTTGCCTGATTTTTTATATCTACGAAGAGTAGGGATAGAAAGTCCAACATATTTAGCAGCTTGACCGATGGAAAGGTATTGGTGTTCTTTTAAAAGCATAGTTAACTCCTATAATTAGTTGATATAGATATAGTTAACATAAAAATAAAGAACACTGATCAGATTTTATTAAATATTTTAGTTACTGTAGTTAGCCCACTTAATATCTTTGCTATCAACTACCTTTTTAGCTTTCTTGCTTGTTCCTGCTGATTTTGTGTTGATTGTATCTGATTTAAATACTTTTTCAGCCGTAGGGCTTCTTAATTTGTTTCCACTACAAATAAATAATATATTCATTTAAAATGCATCCATATTCAATTTCATTAAATTAATATTAATCTTAGATTTAATATCATTATAAAAAGATTGATTATAATCTTTTTTAACATAATTTAAAATTTGTTTATAAAAACTATTGTTTAATTTAAATATTTCATTATTAATATAATTATTTTTAGATTCAATATTATTTACTGCTTTTTGTAAAACAGTTTTTGAATTACAGAACTCAATAAATGCAATTTTATCAGCTTTATACATTAGTTTTAAATAATATAAATCTTTATTAAAAATAGCATAAGAAAATATTACTTTTGAAAAGTTTAAGTTGTTTGTATCAACATATTTCAAATAAGTTTTTTCATCAGTTTCTATACAGTTTTCTCTATTTTTTAAAATTTTTTCTAAAAGATGTGTGTTTTCTTTTTTATTTAGAGAAATGGGTTTTTCTTGGATAATTTTAATAATATATTCAAGAATTTTTTCATTATGATTGTAAACGGTTAATAGTAATGCGTGTTTAGCATCAAAAATATCATTAATTTCTTTAATTGACATTAAATATTTAAAACAAGCAAACTTTGCTTCTGCAATAGCGCGATAAATAAGCATATTATTTCTAAAATTAAGCATTTCTTTTGGTAATTTTTTCAATTCTGCTAATTTATTGCTTCTAATACAATTAAGGGCTTCTGTTTCTAATTCATTCATAATAAGATTCTTTATTAATTGATTTATATTATTATATAAAATTAAGAACTAAAAATCAATAAAAAAAAGAAGCCGAAGCTTCTTTTTTAACTATTTTCTTTTAAAAGAGTAGCATTAGATTTAACAGGATAATCAAAGCCAAGCTGTTTTGCTCTTCTTAACTTCTCAGAGCGAAGATAAACATGTTTCCAATTTTTAGGAGCAATATATTTATCTCTTTTAGCTTGATTTAAAGATTGATCTTGTTTTTTATCTAAAATTCTTTTAGCTCTTTTTTCTTTATTATTCATGAAGATTCTCCAAAATTATTAAAGTGTTTTATCAGCAGCCACGATAATATTTTAGATTATAATAATTATACAACAAATATTAAAAATTATCAATCTTTTCTTTAACAATTTCTTTTTCAAAGTGTTTATTTTGTTCTTTAACAAAAGAATAAACTTGTATTGAAATATCAGATAATTCTTCATCGTTATTTTGAATTTCTGATTGAATATTTAAGTTCATTCTAAAGTAGGCTTCTATAATTTTATTATCTCTAACAAAAAAACAAAAATCAAATCCTCTGTTAAATGGTTTTATAGAGCAATGAAAACAATCATCATCTTCATGATAAAATACACTGACTCTTGCATGAAAAACTTCTGCTTCAAATTTTTCTTCATTATTAGACGTTGTTTTAGATAACTCAAAAATATTAGCAACAGTAATATTTTTAAAGAAGTCTAATGCTTTAAATAAGTCTTTGTTAGTGGTTTTCATAATAATCTCTATATTCAATAATTATATTATTATATAGTAAGTAAAAAATAAAATCAACTTAAAAATTTTTTACATTTAAAATTTTTCTTTTTATAGGATTATTTTCATTAATTTCTTCAATACAAGAATAAATACTTTTAATAACATTACTGGTTATTAAATCTTTATTATTAATAATCTCAGAAACTTCTTTTTTAAATCTGTATTTTAATCCAATTTCATTGTTAAATATTTGTATATGAAAATCAACATTGATATTATTAATTCTCATGATACAACATAAGCTTTCTATATCAACAAGATCAACAAGAACAGCAACTCTTGAATTAAAATTTTGAGTGGTAATATTTTCATTATAGTTTATATTTTCATTAAAAACAAAATGTTTAATGAAAAGTTTTGTTTCATTGTATAAATCATTATTAGTTATATTCATATTAAATTACCATTTCTAGAAGTTTTTTATATTTAAAGTTTTTATTTTTATAGGATTATTTTGATTTACTTCTTCAAAATAAAAATAGATTTTTTTTATAAAATCGTCATTTATTGAATTATTATCTTCTTCTAAGTTACTAAATTTGTTATTATATTTAAGTAATACACTAATTCTATTTTTATTAAATATTTTAATATATAAATCAGCTATATCGGTAATTTGAACAGTGCAATTTAAAAAGCTTATATTTGGTCTAAGTATAATTTTTGATTGAAAATTTAAAGTTTCAATATTATCATTATGTTTAATTTTATCTTTTTTTTCTGCTTCATAAATGAAATACTTAATAAATAATTTAATTTCATTATATAAGTCATTATTAGTTATATTATTTTTCATAATCAAAAATTATCAACTTTTTCTTTTATTTTAAAAGGATTATTTTCATTTAATTCAAAAAATAAATTATAAATTTCTTTGTATTCTTTGTTTAATTGTTCTTTTTCATTATTAATTATAAATTTTCTTCCATACTTAATATAAAAGAAATTTTTAACTTTATTATTACTAAAATCAAACATAATGTCTTCAAATAAAGAAGAATTAGATAAATTTCTAAACACATAATTATATTCTGAATTTCTTGAATAACTTAAATTCATTCTTATATAAAAATTTTTTGTTACTAAAGAAGAATCTAAAAAATCATTTTTTTTAAAATCATAATCTAAAATAGCTTTTTTATGAAAATAAGAAGCTTCTTTAAATAAATCCTCATAAGTTAAAATTTTCATTAAAAATCCTCGATTTTTTCTTTAAATTGTTCTGATGGATATTCTTTGTTGTGTGTTTTTAAAAAATTATAAATAACTTCTGTAATATTAGTTAAAGGTTCTCTATTTCTAAAAATTTTAGTGGAATTTTCTCCTTTTAAAAATTCAAGATTGTAAATTTTTAAATCATCATCAAGAAATATGTATAACCCAAAATCCTCAAAAAAAATACAAATAGAAACACCTATTTTTTCTGATTCTATTATACAATAATTACTTAAATCTTCAATAGATAAGATACAATCATAAGGTTCATTATATTTTTTAACTTGCTTAATTTCAGAAATTAAACAGATATTAATAAAAAAAAGTAACTCTTTATATAAATCTTTATTATTTTTAATCATTATTGAAAATCCGCCATTTTATGTAATTTTGACTCTTTTGGAATCAAATAAGTATTATGATAAGGTGTTAATAGCCAATGCCATAATTTAGGTTTTTCGGGTACAAAATGATCACCATCACCGTCAGATAAAACAAAGATTGCATCAGGGTGTTTGCTTTCTTGTGTTAACTTATTGATATAATTATTTAATAAGCTAAAACTTGTACCACCGCCCCCATTAATTTCACCTGTTGTTAAATCAATAGGGTATAATCTACGATCAAAAGCAAAAGCATGAATTTCAAACACATCTTCTGGAATTGTTCTTAGCATATTAACAAAACGTTGAGCATAAGAATAACAAGAACCAGAAGAGTCAAGGAAAAATACAAGATTATATTTTTGTTTCTCAGGAACTTGAACTTCCCAATCACCTTGTGTAAATAATTCTTCGTCTAAACAAAAACTTCTTCTATCTCGTGTAATCCAAGAAGGTTTTTCAACAAATTTGGTTTTAACAATGCTTCTAATATGATCTTTTACAATAGATTCCCATTTTTTATTCTTTTTAACCTTATAAAGATTAATGTTAATATTTGCACCTAATGGAACATTACCTGCTTGTGAAGATTTTGATTCTTCAAATTCAGAATTAAGTTGTTCTGCAAAATCAACTTTTTCTTTATCAGAAAGAGTTGGATTAACTTCTTCTGTTAAGTAATCACAAGCTTCTTGTGAGTATTCTTCCATTTGATCAATAAGATCTTGAATTTCTGAATCTAATCCTTCTGAATTAGAATGTTGATCAATAGTTTCCTTATCTTCATTATGCTCATTATCTTCTAATAATTCATAGTAATATTTAAAAGATCCTTTTGTATGAATATCTTTTTCAGTAATGGTATTTTGATCAAAAAGCGTTTCAACAAAACAAAATTGTTCCCAATCTTTAATATCATGTTTATTAAAACCAAAGCCGTTAACAAGCATTTCATTAATAACAATATCTTGTGCAATATTAACTAATTTATGATTTTTATAATCTTTCCCACGCTTTCCATGATTTAAGAGAACGTGCAAGCATTCATGAGATATAACAAAAGCTCTATTATTCAAATCAAGTGAAGCCCAAAAATCAGGATTAAGAATCATATACAAAACATCACCAGCCGAATCAAAGCCTACCGCAGCAGTAGGTATTTTATCGGTAAACATAATACGCCCAATACTCCAGAAAGTCTGAAATATTGAGTGATGCTCTGATAGAATTTGTCCTAATTCAATTCTTTCTTCAAATGAAATTAAATTATCAGTCATAATTAAGCTCCAAAAGCCGCATGAAATTTATCTTCATCTAAAATTAAAATTTTAGGCGTTTGGTATTGGCTATTAATACGATTTGCCGCAGTTGTTTTTACTGTTTGTTTATGTGGTTCTGTATCAATAAGAATATCGGTATTACTATTAACAGAGCTTTGAATACTTGCCCCTTGTTCTTCTAATAATTTTTTAATATTAGCACGAGAAGTACCATATTTGTATTTTTTACTAAATTTTCCAGTAATAACAATATTTTTACCATTAACATTAATTTTGTTAATATTTGGTGTAACACCTAAGTAAAATTCAATCGTTTCTTTAAATGAAAGTTTTTTTAAAGTTTCGATTTCTTCTTTAAGTTGTTTAGAAATAAATTTTTCATTAATTAAAAGATTATTTAACCATTCTTTATTTTTTAAATTAACTTGATTAACAATATAATCATCAGAAATATATTCAATATACTGGTCTAAATCAGAAAGAATAAAACTTTCAAATTTTTGTACGTTGCTTAAATTTGAAAAGAAAGTTTCTTTATCTTTAACTGTCATTTTAGTAACTTGTTTCCATTCATCATCAATAGAAATAGATTTAATTTCTTTAATAAGTTGATTAACATTACTTTCAACAGGAAAAACATGTTTTAAATCACCACCAACCTGATAAATCTCAATTGCCTGATCAAGAAGTCTTGGTGAAATTTTGTATTTAATTTCATCTGAATGTTGTGTCCACCATTGCATAAATGGTTTAGCTAATGCGCCATGTTTTTTATTGAAATAAGAACGTTCAAGTTTATATGGCATATCAATTTTAATAGGGAAACGATCTAATTGTGCAGGATCAATTTCTTCAACATCATAAGTGCCTTCTTCCGAAAATGGATTAACAGCCGCCCAAATAACTTTTAGATTTTTGAATTTTCTACCGTTGATTGATTTGAACTGAATAAGTTCCATAACAGCATTACGAACTTTAACAGGGGAACGATTATATTCATCGAAAAATAATGCTTCTACTTCATCGTCTGCAAATCGTGCAGGGCGAATAAGATCTAATACAGTTTTACCATCTTCTCGTGTAACTGCTTTTGGTACACCAATAAAGTCAACCCACGCATCCATTGTGGAAGCAGAAAAGTATGCCCACTTATCACCAAATTCTTCTGTAAAAACTTGTTTGATAATTTCTGTTTTCCCTACACCATGTCTACCAGAAAGTAGAACATTGAAATTGTTTTTGGCATATAGCCTTAGCATATTAACGTCTAAACTCATATAATTTTCCTCTTAAAGCTGAGTGACTATTATATCAAAAACAATTTTAAATAGCAATATAAAAAAGTTTTTTTTAAATAAAATAAAATCAATAAAAACAATAATTTAAAAAATATTTTTTTGGTTGTTTTGTTGTATTTATTATGATATAATTCAACAAAATGGGGATAATTTGAATGAGAAAATTGCTTTTAATAAAAAAACAAAAAGAGTGGGATAAAGAGCTTGAAAAAGAAAAAGTTACTTTACCTATTGAAGAATTTTATAAAAAGCTTGATTATAAAGATAAAGAAATCATTCTTAATAATAAAGAAATATTATTAAAAGCAATAGAACAGTTAAATATAAAAGAGAAGTCAATTTTTATAAATCTAAGTTATAATCAGGTATTTAAACAGCCATTTATATTTGAAAAAGTAAATTTAGATAATATTATAAATGACTATACTGAATTTTTATTCGAATTAAAAGAAAAATTAAACCTAAAACTTAATCTTGATTTATTTATATCACTTTCAAAATTAGAAAATATATATTATATCAATAGTAAATATAAAATAGGTAAAAATTTAATAGAAAAAATAGAAAATAATAAAGAATTAAGAAAAGAAATAGGTAATATAAACATATTAGAAGAGATTAAAACAAATGATATGTTGAATAATATTATAACAAGAAATATAAGGTATTTAACTAATTTATTAAAAATAAAAAAATCTAATACAGAATTAGATTTTAATGTAAAAAAATATTTTGATATTGAAACAATCAAAAACTTTTGATTAACGAGGTGGCGTAATGTCTTTCATGTTTTTTCCTTTTTAATTTAAAGATAATTATAATATACAAAAAAATAATAGAAATGTCAAATTTAAGATAATGTATTTCTTTTATTCAACGAAAAAACTGTTTCATTGATTTCAGAAGCCATATTATTTATTTTTTGACTATCAATATTATACATTTTAAGGTATTGATTAAATGTATTGTTTGATATATCTTCTTTTTTAATCATAAGAGTTGAATCACCTTTACTATATTGACAAGTTGAATCAGGATTTATTCTATATAATTGAATAATATCTATAAATTCTTCACTTTCATAATCAGGATGTCCAGATATTTGCAATTCTATTTGATTTGTTTCTTTTAAAAAGTTAAATTTGTCTATGTTTTTCGGAGAATTTTCTCCACGAAGTTCTTCCTGATCAAGTTCTAAAATTGCATGATTATTATTGATGATATCTTTCATTAGAAAAGAATCTATATTGTATTCTTCAAGTTTTTGAAAATTATCACTGAAAAGTTCTTCTTGATACTCTCCATCTATACTTCTACCTAAAATATGTATTTTATTATTTGAGTTTATTGATATTGTTTTATATGGTGTTTTTTCATCATCTTCATCAAATATAAATATACTAATTTTATTTTCTTTATTATCATAATTAATTTCACTAATTTTTTCATTATCAGAGTATGTTTCTGTATTTAATTTCATAAGAATCCTTTTTTATTTATTTTTTTTATTATATCATAGAAATTAATATTTAATTTTTAAATTTAATTTATTAAATATATTTTCTTGATTATTTTTTAAATCAAACACAAAATCATTGTAAGAATTATAATCATATAAAGCTTTCGTGTTGAATGTTATATTGATTTGTTTATTATTTTTTAATACATCTTCAATAATTAATAAATATTCATTATAAAAATTTTTATTATTACTTTTTATTTTATTAATTTCTAAAAGTAGATCTTCTTTTAGGTCGTTACTATTTTTTTGTGAAAATTTATATTCATAAAAAGAAAGTCTATCTTCGGGATTTTCTAAAATTAAAAATGTAGTAAAAACTTTTAAAAACTCATCGTTATTTAAAGTAATATTGATATTATCAATATGTTTTATTTTATTAAACAATTTATCAAAACTAAAACTATGTAAGTGAAAATTATTAGATAAAAAACCATCTGTAAGTGTGTTTAATATAACATTTTCAATATTAAAATTTATTTTAAATTGACCTATATTTTCAATTTTTTGAATTATATAAAAATTCATAATTTGGTTGTCATTATCATACTTATAATCAAAGTTAATGGTATTATTTGAAGAATCTCTAAAAAAAGTATCAAAATCAGTATTACTAATTTCAGCTTTAACATAACGTGGTATTTTATTACCTAAATCAAGTTCTTTAAATGTAATATTTTCTATTTCATATGTATATTCGTATGAAGTTTCTTTATTGTAATAGCGTAATTCATTAACATATATTTTTTCAAAGAAGTTATATCCTGAATTTTTAAAATGAATTCTAGAATCATTTTCTTTATTAAAACTATTTTTAAGATCTTCACTAATGGTTTTTATTTCATAATTTAAAAATAAATTATATCCAAGAAAAATACTTAATAAAATAATTATCCCCGCTAAAATTGTGTTTTTCAATTGAGTTGACAAAATATTCTCCATTGTTTTAAATATATAATAATATAATCAAAAAAAAAGTAAACTTTATTAGGTTGACTATTATTTTAAAAACAATATAATAACCTATATTTTAAGGATTTATTATGTTAGAAGAAGTGAAAATAGAAGCTAAAAAAATAATAGAGTTAAAAGAAATAGATAAAAAATATTATGGTATAAGAAGTTTAAGGAATTTTATTTCATATATTAGTTTGTTATTGCTTCCATTTATAATGGGTTATATTTTAGATATATTTTTTAAAGAAATGATGGTTTCCATTTCTTTTGCATGTCTTTTAACAATTATGTATGCTCATATGTTAGATTATATAGAAAAAAAGAGTGTTTCTGTAACAAATAACAGTGCAGGTTTACAATCTCTAAAAAATAGTACAATTATAAGTAAAAAAAATAAAACAATAATTTATAATGAATATGCATCTTTATCAGAGGAAGGAAAAGATTTTTTAAAAGAATACAAAGATAAAATTTTTAAAGAAAAGGATTTATTTAATTATTTATTATATAGAAAAATAAATAAATTAAGTATTAAAGACTTTATTCAGTATATTAAAAAAGATTTATCAAAAGATTTTGATAATGATATAATAAACCTTAGAAAAAAAGAAGTCATAGAGAAAAAATTAAAAAGTATAATAAGTGTAATGAAGCTAAAAGAATTTGAAGAATACAAAGAAGATGTCTATAATATAATAGAAAGCAACTTTATATTATCAGTAAATAAAACCAATTTAAAAAATCATATAAAAGAGTCATTAAGAAAAAAACAAGAAGCTTATATAAAAGATTTAGGAATTAATGATTATAAGAATGAATTAAATATTTTTGATGAAGAATTAATACATAATAAAATAAATGAAGATTTAGAATATTTTATAAATAATAAAAATGAAGAATCTAAAAAGTTATTTAATAAAAATAAAGAGTCTTATATTAATGTAATCGAAAATTTTAAAAGTGAAATTAATAAATTGTCATTGTATGAAAAGTTAAATCAACTTAAAGAAATATATAATGATGATTTAATAAAAAATAAATTAAAGAAATTTAAAAATAAAGTAAATGAAGAGAAGAGTGTTTTAATAAGTATATAATGAAAAAGTTGGCTATATTAAATAGCCAACTATAAATAAAGTTATTTAGGTTTGAATTTATTTTTTTCTTTTATTTTAAATGTATCTTTAAAATCTGAAATGCTATATTTTACCAAAGATAAAGTAGATTTCATATCAAATAGGGAGTTAGCTTTATCATTGTTTAAATTAGAGCTTTCTTCAAGAGCTTCATCAATATCATCAGCATATTCTTGTGCTTCTAAAGAGTTTTCATAATCAAGAATAGCATCATTAAGTTCGCTGCTATTTTCTGATAGTTTAGTTATTACAGAAATTAAAGATTTTTTCATCAATAACTCTTCTGTTGATTTTGTTTCTATTTTATCTATTTTACCTATAACGTCTTCGTATTGTTTGTCTCTTTCTTGATAGTCTGATTGAAATAATTCTTGTTCAACTTTGTTTTCTTCATATTTAACTAATTCATTTAGTGTTTTTTCAATATTTTTAAAATCCATTTTAAATCCTTATATTATTCTTAATTATATTATAACACAAAATAAAAGGATATTAATACTTAAATATATCAAATATAATTTTTGGTTCGTTTTCCATTTTCAATAAAGATTTAATATTGTCAGAATGTTCTGAAATAAATAAAATAACATCAGAAGAATTTTGATAGTTCTCTAATTCTAATCCAATAATATGTTCTTCGGAATCTTCAATATATAAGGTATAAAGATTATTATCAAAAGAATCAGCAAAGCTTTCTGCTAACATTGCATGATAAGAAGCCTCTTTTTCGAATTCTAATTCTTCATATAATTCTGGAAATTTTTCTTTAACCATATTAACAAAATTATTATGAGAAAGTTGATAACCTAAAAGAGCTTTTGATTCATATTCAGTAGACATATATACTCCTATTAAAAGATTATTATAACAAATTCAAATAAAAAAATCCATTTACATTTTTAATTTTTTTGTTGTTTTTTGCTTAGGTATATCTATTTCTGGATTATTGAATTGTTTTATTGTCTTATTTAAATTTTCTTTGAATGCTTTATATTCTTCGGTTCTTCTTAAATGTGGTGTATTAACGACATCTTTTTTAATAAGAGAATTCAATGAATTATTTAAATTAGAAAAGGTTTTATTTAATGAATCAAAATGAGCCACCATTTTTAATCTTGAAGTTGTACTATAAAGCTCTTTTAAATCTTCTTCAAACCATTTTTTTTGCCAATCTTCTTTTAGTTCTAATGGTTTCATTATTTCTTTATTAAACCAATTAAGACTTTTTGAAAATTCTTGTAAACTATTTTTAATAAAGAATTTGTGACATTCTTTTGCTTTTTCAACGTCTTTATGATAAATACCAGCTACAATTGAGCCAAGAGGTAATCTATCACTAAAATTAGGTATAAATGGTCTAAATGGTTCATTCAAGCAATCAAGTACATATTTTTTGTTATCAACTTGATTTTTTATAATCATAGAGTTTTTATTAACGTCATTTAAATCTCCACGATATTCTCTCATAGCAGTTAGTGGTCTATTTTCATTTTGAGAAGTATATCTTGAATCAGGATGATTGAAAATAGTTGAATCAACAAGTACTTCAATATTATCAGTATATTTGGGATATTTAATCCCTTTTTCAACTCTTTCCGATATAGATAACCAGTTTTGAAGCTGACAATATTGTTGAATATTTCTGGAATCTCTTATTAAAGCATGTTTTAAGTGGTGGTTCATTGTTAATCCTTTTTTATTTTATTATATCATTAAAAGATTACAATTAAAAGTCATTTATTTTTTTTAATTTTTCAAGTTTTTTTAAATGTTCTTGTCCTTTTAAAAATGATAAAAAATTATCATATCTGCTGTTTTTAAAATCATTCCAAAGAGAATCTGAAACATTTGATGTTTTACCATCATATATTAAAATAGGTTTAAATAATTCTTTGTATTTGCTTTCTATTGTTTTAATATTATTTTCTTGAAAAACAGCAATTCCATTGCTGTCATAATTCATATTTTTAAAAAAATTGTTAAAAACTAATCTTAATGGTGTAATCAAAAAATGTATAACTAATAAAAACTTTTTTATAATAAAGTAAGAAATAAAACTTAAAATAGGAATAAATATAAATAAAATGTAATTTAAATGAGCATTATAAAACAAATAAAAGTAATAAAATAAAGAAGAAAAAGCAATAATAATAGAAAAGATTTTTATGAATTTAAAGCAAGAAAAATAAGCTAATTGTTTTTTATTTTTATTAAAAAATAATTTATGAGCAATTAATATTTCTATTTTATCAAACATTTTTGTATTTTCATTTAAATTATTACTTTTAAGAAAACAAGAAAATAAATCATCTTTAAATGAATTATATATAATAATAAATGCAATGTAGTTAATAATAAATAAAATTAAATATAAAAAAAATAAAGATTGTTTAAAATCACCTAAATAAAAAATAAAAGCAAAAACTGAAAAAAAAAGAATAATATCAAGAAGACCATCAAGAAACGATACTGCAGTAAAACTGTTATAGAAAATAAGTTTGTTAATAAATGAAATTGATAATAAAAAAGAACCAGCATAAAATGGAAAGAAGTTTTTAAAAGTTAAAGAATCTGAAATAAGATAATAAGAAAGAAAAAGTGGAACTAAAGTATATAAAAGTGTTTGGATTATTAAATTTTTTAATGGAATTAAAATAGGTGTTTTCATAATTTAAAATCCTTCGTAATATTTCTTATTTTATATTTCATGCAAAGATTTATGTTAAATCCAAAATCATATTCTTTACTTTCATCTTTTTTTAAAAAATCACAACGATACTTTGTGATTTTAATCAAAGTCAATACCTACTTTTTTAATTATGCGAACAATATTTCTTGTATCGTCAATTGCTCTGTGTGGAGTACCTTCAAACTTCATATTTAAAATATTAAGTGCTTTTTGAACACCGACACCATTACGTCTTTTTAAATTTTTGATTTTCGCCATTCTTACTTTATAATTTAAATAATTTTTAATTAATGGATTTTGAAGATTTTTTAAATCACATTCACGTTGAATATGTCTATAATCAAAAGCTCCCCAAGATGTAAATGTATATTCACCTTGACTTCTTGCCCACGCTTCAAAGTTAGGTAATACATTATCAATGGTATCAGCATTATCAACCCACTCTTGTTTAATGTGAGTTAGATCTTTGCAGAAAGTTGTTAATTGTGGATTAATTGTGGGTTTAACGAATGTTGAGTATTCACCTATAATTTCTAAATTGGGATTCAATAAGACTGAGCCTATTTCGATAATTTCCATTTGTTCTCTTGGAAATTCATTTGAGTTTGTGCAGGTGCATTCTAGATCTGTAACTAAATAATTCATATATTTTTTCCTTTTTAATGTCTTGGCAAATAACTTATTTCGTATTTGCAGTTTATTTTTCGTTTAATTCGATATAATAGTAGCAATTAAAAATAATAAAGTCAATTAAAATTTGAAAAAAACAAAAAAAAATGTTAAGTTATAAAAAAAGGGAAGTATTATGACTGATTTTGTAAAAAAATATCCAAGTAAAAAAGAAACATTATTACATGTTTTTAGTTTATTAACTATTCCATTTATGTGTCATTATCTATTGCCAGAATTATTTTTCTTATCATTTTTTATTATACCAACTATTGTTGTTTATAGTTGGCTTGAAAATGTAGAATTGTGTAGAACTGAAAATAAAAAAGAGTACATTATAGTAGGAACTCTTGTAAAAATGATTCCTTTATTATCAGGAATCATTGCAATAAAGTTATTATCTTAAAAGTTTTTGGTTGCATTAATAATATGTAGTTGTTTTAATATTTTATCTTTTAAATGTTCTTTTAATTTTAAAGCATCAATATTTTTTATTAGATAATTCTCTAATCTAAAAACAGAAATGAAATAAAATGCCATTTTACTATTTTTCTCTAATAATTTAATAAAAGCAGTATTGCCATTGTCATTTTTAAATAAATAAGAAAGAATTTCTACATCTCTTTTAGAGAAATACTTTTTATAAAAAATATCAAAATATTCTGATTTACCGTCAGCAATTATATTGTATAAAATTCTTTTACATTGATGTTCGTCTTCTAATGAGAAATTTTCCAAGAAATAATCCACAATATCATAATTTTCTTTTTGAAGAGCACGAAGAACATAATGATCAGCATTTTCATTTTTAATAAATTCTTTATCTTTTGATAATTTTTTAATTAAAGGAAGTTGTGTAGAATCATTACATAAATTATAAACAGATAAATAAAAATATTTATCATAAATTTGATTAGAAAAATTATCATAAAAATATTCTAATGTAGAGTATTCTTCAATATAGACTAATTCAGAATAAAACTTTTCAAATGTAGAATTGTCATAATTTTTTGAAGTTATAATGTTTTCAATATATTTAAAATTTTTATTATTTAAAAGAATTAATAGTTCTTCGTTAGATAAATTCATTAATGTTCCTATACTATTTTTTTATAATATTATCAAAAATGAATAAAAAAATCAAATCAAAAAGATTGTAAATTATCAAAAACTTTATATTTTTTTAAAACTAAATCTATATAAGTTGAAAACTCAGGTTCGGAAGATAAATTATATTCATCTTTAAAAAATAACTTATATTTTTTTATATTAATTTTATCATTATTATTATTTAAAAAAATTTGTATATCTTTAAATTCTTTATCAAAATACATAATAAGTTGTTTTTCTCTTTCAAAATAAATAATAATTTTTAAATGTTTTCTGGTTTTTTTTTGATTAAAAGATATAGAAAATTTTTTATTATCAATCTCATAAGGCTTTACTATATTTAAAGATAAATTATTATTATTTAAAATACTCAATTTAAAATTTCCTCCTTTATTATAAAGAAGGTTTAAATAGTCAACAATGTCTTTTAATAATAATAAAAAGTATTCTTTTTTATAATTCATCAAATATCCTTATTTGAATTTGATAATAGCATTAATTTAAAATTTAACAACTATCCTATAGAAATATTAGTGGTATTTTTAAAATCTTCTGGTTCTTTACAAGGTATATATTTTTCAATTGTTTTATCATAAATAAACCATTCTTGAAAAACAACATTGGGATAAAGACCTTCTTCAAGAACTTCAATAACTGCATATTCATAATAATATTCGAACAAATTTTCAGATTGTTCGATTAAACATAATTTAGCTTTTGAAACATCAGAAAAAAATCCAACGACACGTTGATCTCGTGTTAAAAATTTTTTATCACCTTTTAAAGTAAATTTTTCAATTTGTTTAGAGATAGTAGTTAATGTTGTAATTTTCAAAATAAAAACACCTTATAAAATTTTTATTAATTATAAGACATTTTAAAATAGTTTTCAATTAAATTAAAGATTTAATTACAAATGTTTCCAAAAGGTACTTTATTTCCTTGATAGTAAACAGGATAAGAATCTGAATCAATAGTAAAATTTGATAAAGAATTACAAAAAGTAGAACCAATAGGTACTTTGGTTGTATACTGTGTTGGATTATCTACGTATAACCTTCCACTACCAGATAAATAAAGATTAGCTAAACCACTAATATCAGTTAAATTAGGATTGTAATTTATATGCATATTTTGTGTCATAGTTGTTAGATTAGATAAATCATCTAAATTAGTTAATGGATTATGACTAATATCTAACGCTCGAACACTTGTAATATGATCAAATCCTTTTAAATCAGTAAGTTTATTCATGGAAAACCCAAAATAAGCATTGCTTTGATCTGAATTTAAATCAGAAAGTCCTAATAAACTCTGAATTTCACTAGCTCCTGCGAAAAAATGAGATTCAACATTTTTAACTCCTTGCATAAAGTCAACATGAGTTATATTCGTAGCTTCCATACGAAAATCATAAATATTATAAACACCAAAACTTCCTTGTGGAATATCATTATCACTACCTCCAACAATAAAAGCAGTACCAGTCATTCCTCTGTATAGCTTTGATTCCATTGACTAAGATGATTAATATCTTTTAAAACATCAAGGCTATGAAAAAAAGCTAACCAATCATCAGGAGAGGGTATTTAACAGTACCCAATATATTTAATTAAACCTGATCATTTTCTTATTTTTTAGTTATGATACCTTTTTAGTAGTCAACTAAAAACAAGGTATCTTTATGAAAAATTCAACTCAATCTTATATTTCAATCGGTGAAGCTGCAATTATTTTAGGTGTAGCGGTAGTTACGTTAAGACGTTGGGATAAATTAGGAAGTTAAAAGTGGGTTTTCGTACTTTTGGTAATCATAGACGTTATTTGAAAGCGGATATTTTTAGATTACTTAATCATAATAAGAAAACCATCTGCTACTCAAGAGTATCAAGTCATGATCAAAAAA
>Ga0208300_100810_pt1 | contig 17635 bp, 13 predicted proteins | sample 23_taG_FD_184096 | JGI IMG/M metagenome (GOLD analysis project Ga0208300, IMG submission 184096) | Marine viral communities from Cariaco Basin, Caribbean Sea - 23_WHOI_OMZ (SPAdes) (version 2) | ecosystem: Environmental > Aquatic > Marine > Oceanic | place: Caribbean Sea: Cariaco Basin... | reverse complement strand
TCGCCGGCCTGAACCTCGTCACCTTCCTTCACCAGCACATCCACGATGTTGCCGGGCATGCTTGTGGTTACATGACCTTCCTTGGTGGCGGTGGCCCGGCCACCACTGGACCGCGCGCCCTCGCCGTCTTCTCCCAGCGAAGCCAGGTGGATTTCCTCTGGCACCCCATCGACGGTCATGTAGAAACGACGCTCATTCTCACCGGAGGGATTGGCGCCGGTGACGTGAATATCGTAGCTCTCACCATGAACCGTGATCTTGAATTTGCTGGAGACCGAGCCGCCCGACGAACCGGTGGGAATCGGCTCCAGAGGCTCCGGCTGCAGAGTGCCGTCACGCCGCTGCTCAAGATACGCTTTGGCCTGATCCGGGAACATGGCGTAAGTAAGCACATCCTCTTCGCTGGTGGCCAGATCGCCCACCTGTTTGCGCAACTCGTCGAGTTCACGGGGAATCAGGTTAGCGGGGCGTTCTTCAATCAGGTCCTCCTTGCCGACGGCGCGCTGCTGAAGCGACTTATCAACGGCAGCCGGTGCCTTGCCGTACCAGCCCTGCAGGTACTTTTTGACTTCGTTGGTAATCGACTCATAGCGCTTGCCGGCCAGAACGTTGATCACCGCCTGGGTGCCGACAATCTGGGACGTCGGGGTTACCAGCGGCGGGTAGCCCAGGTCCTTGCGAACCCGCGGAATCTCCTCGAACACATCCTGGATTCGATCCAGCGCGCCCTGCTCCTTCAGCTGGTTGGCCAGGTTGGACATCATGCCCCCGGGCACCTGGGACAGCAGCACCGAGGTGTCGACACCATTGTAGGCACTCTCGAACTGATGGTACTTCTTGCGGACTTCCCGAAAATAGCGGGTGGCCTCGTCCAGCATCTCCAGGTTCAGCCCGGTCTCGAGGCCGGCATCGTGCAATGCAGCAACCAGCGACTCGGTGGGCGGATGGCTGGTGCCGCCGGCGAACGCGGAAAGCGCGGTATCAATATGATCAACGCCCGCTTCCATGGCGGCCCATTGGCACATCGGCGCCATGCCAGAGGTTGCGTGGGAGTGCAGGAACACCGGCAAGTCCAGGGTCTTCTTCAGCTTACCCACCAGATCGGCGGTCACAGCCGGGGTCAGCAGGCCGGCCATGTCCTTGATGGCGATGCTGTCGGCCCCCATGTCCGCCATGGCCATGGCCTGCTCCAGGTAGGTGTCGGTGTCGTGCACAGGGCTGACGGTGTAGCAGATGGTGCCCTGGGCGTGCTTGCCGGCCTTCTTGACGGCCTTGATGCTGGTTTCCAGGTTACGCACATCGTTCAGGGCATCAAAAACGCGGAACACGTCCATGCCGTTCTCGGCGGCCTTGGCCACAAACGCCTCAACCACATCATCGCCGTAATGGCGATAGCCCAGCAGGTTCTGGCCTCGCAGCAGCATCTGCAGCCGGGTATTGGGCAGGGCTTCGCGCAGGGTCCGCAGGCGCTCCCACGGATCTTCCTTCAGGAACCGGACGCAGGCGTCGAAGGTGGCGCCGCCCCAGCATTCCAGGGACCAGTAGCCGGCTTTGTCGAGCCATTCGCAGGCCGGGAGCATGTCTTCGGTACGCATGCGGGTGGCAATCAGGGACTGATGGGCGTCCCTGAGGATAACGTCGGTAATATGGATCTTGCGCTTGGTCATTGGGATCTCTCCGATATTCTTTTAAAGGCCCGCCTGGGCCGCGATGGCGGCGGCAATGGCTGTGGCAATGGATTCAGGGCGGGTCTTGGTGCTGTACTCGAGCAACTGCGGATTACGTTCCACAAAGCCGGTATTGAAGTTCGCGGCCTGGAAATCCGGATGCTCGAGAATCTGTTTGTAATAGGGAATGGTGGTCTGCACACCATAAATGCCCATATCCCCGAGGGCCCGGCGGGAGCGCGCGATCAGCTCCTCCCAGTCCATGGTCCAGACAATCAGCTTGGCGCACATGGAATCGTAGTAGGGCGGTATCTCATAACCGGTGTACATGTTGGCATCGGTACGGACTCCAGGGCCGCCGGCGGAATAGTAGCGACTGATCCGGCCGAAGCTCGGCAGGAAGCCATTCTTGGGGTCCTCCGCATTGATCCGGAACTGGGCCGCGAAGCCCCGATAGGAGATGTCTTCCTGCCTCAGGCCCAGCGGTTCGCCGGCGGCGATGCGGATCTGGGCCTTGATGATGTCTACCCCGGTGATTTCCTCGGTGATGGTGTGTTCCACCTGGACCCGGGTGTTCATTTCCATGAAGTAGAAGCTGCCATCGTGATCCAGCAGGAACTCAACGGTGCCGGCATTGACGTACCCACACTGCTTCGCCACCCGCTTGGCGAGATCACCAATGTATTCCCGTTGGCTTTCTTCAAGCTGGGGAGACGGTGCCAGTTCGATCAGCTTCTGGTTGCGGCGCTGGATCGAGCAGTCCCGCTCGTAGAGGTGAACCACGTTGCCATGGGTGTCCGCGAGAATCTGCACCTCGATATGTCGGGGTTCAATAATGCACTTTTCCAGGAACACCTCGGCGCTGCCGAAGGCCTTGGTGGCCTCGGAGATGACCCGCTCATAGTTCTGGCGCAGCTCCTTCTCGTTGTCGCATCGGCGGATACCTCGGCCGCCACCACCGGAGGTGGCTTTCAGCATCACCGGGTAACCGATGTCGGCCGCCTGGCGAACGGCATCCTCGACATCTTCCAGGTTGCCCTGAGAGCCGGGGGTGACCGGCACACCAGCGGCCAGGGCTGTCTGGCGGGCCTGGGTTTTATCACCCATGGATGAAATGGCGTTTGCCGATGGCCCAACGAAGGTAATACCCCGCTGCTCGCAGATGGCCGCGAGCTCGGCGTTTTCGGACAGGAACCCGTAACCCGGATGCAGTGAATCACAACCGGTCTCCACCGCCATGTTCACGATGTGATGGGGATTCAGGTAGCCCGACAGGGGATCCTTACTGATCTGATAGGCTTCGTCGGCTTTCTTGACGTGCAGGGAATATTCGTCAGCCTCCGAATAAATCGCGACTGAGCGAATACCCAGCTCGCTACAGGCCCGGGCAATCCTGATCGCAATCTCTCCGCGATTGGCGATCAGCAGCTTCCGTATAGCCATGGAAAATCCTCCAGGTGATGGAAGTCATTGTGTTAAAAGTTCGGTTAGTGCGGCGCACGCCGCTTGCGCAAACAGCCGTCAGGCCAGGGGTGGCGCCTGGGGAAGCACAGGGAAACTGGCGCAGTGCACCAGACCGGAAAACCCGGGAAGCCCGGAGAGGATAGCGTCGGGTATCAGGATGACGTTCCGGAGTCGATCGCCTCCGGGCAACGCGGCACCATCGGCCATCACATCTGATACCAACAGGCAGCTGGTCGATTCGCACGCCATGGGCGCCGGCATATCGTCGGCCGATAGGGTCGGCAATGAAACCAACCCGAAGACCAGAAGGATAAAGAGGTGTAGCAATCGCTTCCGGCAAATTTGGTGGGCGTCCTGCATGGGCGTCCTTAGGGGTGACTAAAGTCGTAAACAGTGTCACGTGATAACCCTGCCCATTCAATACGGTTTTTTGGTTGGAAAGCATCGTCTTTTTCGATGCCGGATGACTTCGGTACCACCCGGGCACCGAAGTCACCTCCCGGTCTAGAAGCCTCCTTTCACTACATGGACAATTTCGTAGAACTTCGTTGCCCGGTGTTCCAGGTCGATCGACAAATCAAGCCTCTGGAGCAACTCCTGGGCACAGACCAGGCCCCTGAGGTAGGAGCGGGACGGCTGATGCCGGTCATGGTCCAGCACCAGCAGGAATTCCTCATGGACCTCACGAAAGGTGCTGACAAGATCCCCCACGGTCGCCGCACGCAAGTCGCGGTAATGAATGGCCGGAAGCTCGCTGATCGAGCGCATGATGTCTCGGACTCGCAAATCTTTCAGGGCTACCCCCTGGCGATTCGCCACAATCATCGCTTTCTCACCGTTCACATCTTCGATGGCCAGGATACCCAGACAATCACCCGCCTGGTTTTCCACGACCTTGAAGGACGTGTCGGCAAGTCTCATCCAAAGCTTCGCCTCTGAAACGGACATATCGGAACTCAATACTGAGGAGCTCTGTTCGGAAAAGTCGACCAGCAGGTGCACGGCCGAATCTTCGCTTCCGATATGGGACAGCGGTTTGGCGGTGGGTAACGCACCGGTACGAGCCAGATCCTGCACTGGCAATGCATTGAAAACACTGTTCATGGTGAACCTCGTGAATCTGAATTCAGGTTGGAGCGCCCTGTACGCACAGGGGCAGATCCGTGTTTGTCAGAGTCGGACGAGGCGAGGTGGCGCTTGCGGCAGTACCGGGTAACTCAACAGCCTCAGGGGCGGCTGAATGAAATCAAGACTGGCAGAGAAGACGTCACGAAATTTGCCGTCAGGGAACTCAATGGCAGACGTAACGAAAACAGAGGCATCAGGCGATGACGAATCCCCGGCGCCGTCAACCGAAATCAAGGTCGGCGTAAAGTGATCGTCTAGCTGGGGATCAATTGCCGGGTGGGACGAGCCGTTGAGGAAAACCACAAACAGACCCGTGATCAGCACAGTAAGGAGGCTGAGCTTCAGGGTGCTTCTATTGATGGAACAACTTGGCATAGAGGCAGTCTGCTGTCGTTATTTGAACGGCTCGTCTATTAGAAACATATAGCTTTTTGAAGGCAATGCAAGCGCCCGATAACGTTAAAACTGCGCAATGTGCCAGAGCAGTCTGCCTGCGGTTGCAAGGGAAGAGTTTTCCCTGCCTGGTCACCGCCCCCGGATTGCACAAACTTGTAATTCCGCCTAGCGGTATCTATTTTTGCATTTCTATTGACAGATACCACGCTGATCTTCGATCATTGGAATATTCTGCTATGCGGTACATATTTTCGCTTTTCAGCAAATGAGGTCGCCCATGAATTTGAATTACACCGCCGAGGAACTCGCCTTCCGTGATGAGGTCCGGGCCTTCCTGGACGAGAAACTTCCGGCGGATATTGCCGCCAAGGTGAAAGGGTTCCGCCGCCTGTCCAAAGAAGACCATCAACGCTGGCAAAAGATTCTCAGCGAACAGGGCTGGTATGCCACGCACTGGCCGGAAGCGTATGGCGGGGTGAACTGGGGCCCGGTTCAGAAACACATCTGGGACGAAGAGTCTGCCCGCTACGGGGCACCGCGCTCGGTGCCTTTCGGCGTTAACATGGTGGCGCCGGTGATTATCAAGTTCGGCACCGAGGAGCAGAAGCAGCGCTACCTGCCACGAATCCTCAGCGGTGAAGACTGGTGGTGCCAGGGCTATTCCGAGCCGGGGGCCGGCTCCGACCTGGCGTCCCTGAAAACCCGCGCCGTCCGACAGGGTGACCATTACATCGTCAATGGCCAGAAAACCTGGACCACCCTGGGCCAGCACGCCAACATGATTTTCTGCCTGGTGCGCACCAACACCGAAGTGAAGGCCCAGGAGGGCATCTCCTTCCTGCTGATCGACATGAACACCCCGGGCATTACCGTGCGCCCGATCATCACCCTTGATGGCGAGCACGAGGTCAACGAAGTGTTCTTCGAGGACGTGAAGGTTCCTGCCGAGAACCTGGTGGGCGAGGAAGACAAGGGCTGGACCTACGCCAAGTACCTGCTGACCTACGAGCGCACCGGCCTGGCCGGCATCGGCATTTCCAAGGCCGCGCTGCAGCACCTCAAGGATCTGGCGGCCCGCCGCGTCAAGAATGGCCGCCCGCTGATCGAGGATGCCGCGTTCAGCCAGCGTATTGCCCAGGTGGAGATTGACCTGATGGCCGCCACCATCAGCAACCTGCGCATCATCGCCTCCGTGGAAGGCGGCGGCGTGCCGGGCGCGGAAAGCTCGATGCTGAAAGTGCGCGGCACCGAAATCCGCCAGGCGATCAATGACCTGGCACGCCGGGCCATTGGCCCCTATGCCATTCCGTTTGTGGAAGAGGAGCTGGACCTGGATTACGACGGCGACTTCCTATCAGACGAGAACGCAGCACCGCTGGCTGCCCAATACTTCAACAATCGCAAGCTGTCGATTTTCGGCGGATCCAACGAGATCCAAAAGAACATCGTGTCGAAAATGATTCTCGGGCTTTAAGGAGGCGACCATGGATTTCCGACTCAACGAAGAGCAGCAGATGCTGCAGGACACCGTGGCCCGTCTGGTACGCGGTGAATACAGTTTTGAAAAACGCCTCGAATACAGCGAATCCGAGCTCGGCTTCAGCGCCGACTTCTGGAAACAGCTGGGTGAACTGGGCCTGACGGCCGTGCCCTTCCCGGAGGAACTGGGCGGTTTTGGCGGCAGCGGCGTGGAAGTTCAGAGCGTGATGACCGAACTGGGTCGCGGCCTGTGCATTGAACCCTATATGCAGTCCGTTGTCCTGGGCGGTGGCCTGATCAGCCAGGCCGGCAGCAGCGAGCAGCAGGAACAGTGGCTCGGCGGTATCGCCAGCGGCGAGACACGCGCCGCGGTGGGTCTCCAGGAGCCCCAGAGCTTTTACAACCTGAACGATGTCGAGACCCGGGCTGAGAAATCCGGTGACGGCTATGTGCTGAACGGTCGCAAGGCCGTCGTCATCGGTGGTCACTGCGCCGACGTGCTGGTGGTCTCGGCCCGGACCTCAGGCGACAGCCGCAATGCCGACGGCATCAGCCTGTTTCTGGTCAGCCCAGACGCCGAGGGGCTGGAACGCCGCACCTACCCGACCATCGATGGCTCCAAAGGCTGTGACGTGTTCCTGAACAACGTCAGACTGGGCCCGGACGCCCTGCTCGGCGAGCACGGCAAGGCCGCCGAGGTCATCGAGTACCAGGCCGGGCGCGCCATTTCCGCCCTGTGTGGCGAAGCCGTCGGTGCCATGGAGATGGCCTGCGAGCTGACCCTGGAATACCTGAAACAGCGCAAGCAGTTCGGCGTGCCCATCGGCAAGTTCCAGGTTTTGCAGCACCGGATGGTGGATATGATGTCGGAACTGGAGCAGGCCCGTTCCATGGCCATCCTGGCCGCCAGCGTGGCCGACGAGCCCCAGAATGACGAGCGCCGCCGGATCCTGGCCGCCGCCAAGAATGTGATTGGCCGCAGTGGCCAGTTCATTTCCGAGCAGGGCATCCAGTCCCACGGCGGTATCGGCATGACCTGGGAGTATAACTTCGCCCACTACGCCAAGCGGTTGGTGATGATCAATCATCAGCTGGGTGACGACGACTTCCATCTGGAGCGCTTTGCGGCCCTGCTAAAGTAAAGGTCCACAAACAAATGAAATTTCGGGCCCGGGGAGACCAATAATGACAACAAATGAACCGTCAAAGGAACAGGACCTCAGGAAAGCCGAATGGCAGGTCCGCACCGAACTGGCCGCCGCCTATCGGCTGGTGGCCCTGTTCGGCTGGGATGATCTGGTGTTCACTCATCTCTCGGCCCGGGTACCCGGGCCGGAGCATCATTTCCTGATCAACCCGTACGGGCTGCTGTTTCATGAAATCACCGCCTCGTCGCTGGTCAAGGTGGATCAGGAAGGCCAGGTGGTGGAAACCGCCGGCCTGGGGCGGGTGAATCCCGCCGGCTTCACCATTCACAGTGCCGTGCATATGGGCCGGGACGATGCCGGCGCGGTGATGCACCTGCACGCACCGGACGGGGTCGCTGTCTCGGCACATCGCGACGGCCTGCTGCCCCTGAGCCAGACCGCCATGCTGTGCCTCGACCACCTCTGCTATCACGAGTACGAAGGCGTGGCCCTGAACCTGGACGAACGCGAGCGACTGATCCGGGATCTGGGCAACCGGTCCATGATGATATTGCGCAACCACGGCGTGCTGACCGCGGGCAGGGATGTGCCAGAAACCTTCACCTACCTGTATTTCCTGATGAAAGCCTGCGAGATCCAGGTCAGGGCCCAGAGCTGCGGCCCCACCCACCTGCCATCGGAACAGGCCATTCGCACCACCGCCGAGCAGTCGCAGCAACTGGGCATGGCGTCGAAACTGACCTGGCCAGCGCTGATCCGGCTGCTGGACAGCAAGAACCCCGGTTACGCGGTCTGACAACGGCCAGGACGACCAACATGCTGACCGTGCAACTGGACGATCTGGCCCTCCACAAGAACTCGGTGATTGGCCACAGCCCCTGGAAAACCATCACCCAGGAGATGATACAGGCCTTCGCCGATGCCACCGGGGATCATCAATGGATCCACCTGGATGTGGAGCGGGCCCGCCGTGAGTCACCCTGGAAGAGTACCGTGGCCCATGGCTATCTGACTGCCTCCCTGATTCCATTGCTGAACCAGCAGGTCATCGACGTGCAGGGCAAGAGCGCCAGTATCAATTACGGGCTGAACAAGCTGCGCTTCCCGGCGGCGGTGAAAGCCGGCGCGCAGATCCGCAGCAAGATGGAGCTGCTGGACGTGTCGAGGCTAGATGACCAGCGGACGTTGGCCACCTATCGGACCACGGTGGAAATCCGGGGGGAAGACAGGCCCGCCTGCGTGGCAGAAAATCTTGCCATGTACATCCGCTAAGTCCGCAGTACCGTTTACGTCATCGAGTTGACCGTCGGGCGGTCAGTTTCCCGCTTTAACCCCTGAAAAATACCCCATTTCCCGCCAGATCTGACCATCACACAAGCCTATTAACATTATTTAACAAAACAATGGCATCGCCCAGAAATCTGCCCGAAAAATGCGATAAAGGCAATTTTGAATATTATTTTTCTTGATGGAAGTAAAAACAAAAAAACGAAGGCACCACTATCGAGCATATAGATATGCATTGAGGGCACATTACATTATTTTTATTATTTATATTAAAAAAACCAACCAATTGAAATTAATGACGAATTCGACATTTCGATTTTGAATACCTACGCTTTGTTAATCTTTTCGGCCCGTAAATCCAACAAAACTTTTTACCGCGATTCTAGCTTCTGAACCAACAACAGGTGCTCGAAATATAAAGCCACCCTCCGTTACCGAAACAGGCAGCTAACATGAGAAACTTCTTATTGAATTCGTCTGTAAAAGTTAAACTCTTGGCAGCATTTGGATTTACGCTTCTACTCATAGCCGGAACAGCGCTCTCCTCCTACTCCGCATTTAACGACCTATTTGAAGGCAATAAAAACATCAAGGCCGTTTCCGAAATCAACAGCCTCGTCGATGCCGCTCGATTCAATGAAAAAAACTTCTTCCTTCGCAATGAGCCTCGCTACGTCGAAGGCACCATAGCTGCGATTGAATCGGCCAGTGCCCTTGCCGAACAGGAACAAAAAATCCTCGAAAATCCGGAACAAAAAGATGCCATGGGCGTCATCCGGAAAGATCTTGGCGAGTATCGGGCAGCGTTCCAGCGAATAGTGCAACAACGGACGCAAAAAGCAGCCGCCGAGGAGTCGATGGAAGCCAGTGCGCGACAGGCGGTTGAAAGCTTCATCCAACTGGAGCAGTTTTTTCAGTCACGTGCCCAGGAGCAATTCAGAACAGGACAGGAATCAGACGCCAGGGAAAGCCTGCGGCTGTCTCGTCGTGCTGGCGAGCTGGCCCGCCAGATGCTGGATGCCCGCCGTATTGAAAAGAACTACGTAATGTCTGAGACCGCCTCCGACGCCGCAGGGCTTGTTCAGCGAATACAGGCCATAAAGGAAGGGGCTTCAGAACTTGCGCGCCTTGCAGACACAGATTCGGCCCAGGCCCGGATCGGCGAACTTGACGAAGCCCTCGGTTCCTACGAGGAGCTGTTCCGTGCATTGACAAAAAACGTCGCGAATATGAATCAGAATGAAGCTCGGGTCGTTGAACTCGCCCGGGAGGCCCAGGAAAAGGCTGAATCCGCCCTTGGCTTTGAACAGGAACGAATGAGTAAAACCAGAGATGACGCCCTGCTCATCCTGTTTGGGGCGACCCTGGTGGCATTGGTGTTTGGCACCGGATCGGCCCTGTTGATTACCCGATCCATTGTGCGCCCACTCGAGCAACTCGTTGACCATGCCGGGAAAGTTGCTGATGGCGATTTGACCCATGACATCCTTACTGATCGTAAGGACGACCTCGGGCGACTGATGATGGCCATGCAGGTGATGACTGAAAACCTTCGTCATATGGTGAAGGAGGTCTCCGATGGTATTTCGCAGATTGCCAGTTCGGCAGAAGAGTTGTCGTCGGTAACCGAGCAGACCAGTGCCGGGGCTGCGCAGCAGCGCGACCAGACCGACCAGGTCGCCACTGCGATGAACGAAATGACGGCAACCATTCAGGAGGTGGCAAAGAACGCTGAAGCGGCCGCCACTGCGGCGTCTGAATCCGATACAAAGGCCAATGACGGGCATGGCGTTGTCTCAACAGCGATCAACGGGATTGAGACACTTGCCCGTGAAATCAATCAGAGTGCCGAATTAATCTCCAGGCTTCGGGACGACAGCGCGAATATCGGCACCATCCTGGATGTGATCCGTGATATCGCCGAACAGACCAACCTGCTGGCTCTGAACGCCGCAATTGAGGCGGCCAGGGCGGGCGAGCAAGGCCGGGGGTTTGCAGTCGTTGCCGACGAAGTCCGTGGCCTGGCGCAACGGACCCACCAGTCGACAGGCGAGATCGAAAAACTGGTTAATGCTCTCCAGCAAGGTGCAAAAGATGCCGTCGAAAGCATGCACAATAACATCAGGAGCGCAGAATCCTCGGTCCAGGTTTCACGCACGGCGGGCGAGGCATTATCCAGCATTGCCGAGTCGGTCTCGACCATCCAGTCGATGAGCCATCAAATTGCGACGGCGGTTGAGGAGCAGACATCCGTCGCCGAGGAAATCAGCGAAAATGTGGTGAGCATTCGCGAAGTAACCGACCAGAACGCCACCGCCAACAACCAGATTGCGATTTCCTCCAATGACCTGGCTCAGCTCGGGAGTGATCTCAAGCGGGTTTCCGAGCGCTTCAAGGTGTAACAAACGTCATTATCAAGCTGTCTCCCGATAACCACGAGACCTTGCGATGAGTGTTGTCTCAAAAAGCACTTTGCCTCCGTCCGACCGACCATTACCTCCCGTTGTGGCGGTGATGGTCGAAGACGAGGGAGATCACCGGTTTTTAACCGACAGCGGAGTATTCTCAGTATCAGATCAGAAGGTATCGACCTGGCCCGAGAGCAACATTGATCTTGCGATCTTCGATCACAGATCCCTGCTTCGGCATGAGCGCGACCTTCGCAGCCTGAGAAAGTTACCGTCCCAGCCAAAGATTCCGGTTTTGTTGATCGTCAACGAAGCCGGCTTGAAAGCATCTGAGGCTTTATTGAACGATCTTGCGGACGAACTCATCCGGAAGCCGATTTCAGGAGTCGAACTGCGGGTTCGTATCCACAGTGTTTTGCGCTTTCGCAACCTCAACATCGGGCCGCCAGCACTCAAACCGAAAGGTCTGGCCCGGGCCCTTCATGCCTTCAGCGCGGGCAATGACCGCACGATCCGCGCCTGCAGTGAAAAAGACCTACTCACCGACCTGTGCACCAGCCTGACGCGTGAAGGCGGGTATCCGCTGGCGTGGATTGCCACCCGACTCGCCGATAATGACCGAAGGATAAAACCCATTGTGGTCTCGGGACGCTACAGCAATCTGGTTCCCCAAGTCTTTCCTGCAGGACAGCAAGATGCCATTTCCTTGTGCACTGTGGAAGAAACCTTTGAGACCGGACGGATTAATCAGACCATGCTGCCCCATACATTCGTCAATGTGGAATCCGAGCCGTCACGGGAGGCGGGTTGGCCTGGATCAGTCCTCGTCTTTCCCCTCACTTACCGGGGTAAACAGCCATATACCTGTCTGGCCGTCTACAATTCCGAGCCCAGATTGTTCGATGAAAATGAGATCAGGCTGCTACAGCGTCTCATCGGTAACGCGCTTCGCGGCATTGGCTCCCTGCGTGAAAAACTCAGACAACGGCGACGTGAGCGAGAGGCAATCAGGCTGGCTTACCGGGATAGTCTCACCGGCCTGGCAAACAGAACCTTCGTACTGAAAACGCTGGACAGGCGACTGAATCAGACCGTTCTGTGCCCACCCGCCATGGCTTTGCTGTACCTGGATCTGGACGGCTTCAAGCTTATTAATGACGTACTGGGCCATATCGCAGGGGATTCCGTATTGATTGAGGTGAGCCGGCGACTAAAGTCTGCGGTCAGGGATGGCGACCTGGTCGCACGCCACGGGGGTGATGAATTTGTCATTTTACTGACCCTGACGAACCCGCCCCATGAGGCGCCTGCCCCGCCCAGCCATGCATTTTCGGCCGTGAGCGCATTGGCAGAGGAGATTCTGGCAGCACTTCGAAAGCCTTTTCTGATTGATGGGAACAACTATCACATTGAAAGCAGTATCGGGATCGGCATGTGCCCTGCACACACAACGGAAGCCTTCAGCCTGTTAATGAAGGCTGACAGCGCCATGCACGAAGCCAAGAAAATTGGCGGCAACAGCTTTCAGTTTTTCTCGAACGGGTTCTCGCAACGACGGCAGGAGCGGTTGCAACTGGAAAGCCGACTCTACGATAGCGTCGACTCCGGGGCGTTTGAAATCGCCTTGCAACCGATCGTGGATCTTCAGAATGGCGACATCGTTGGTGCTGAATCACTGTTACGTTGGCCACAACCCGATGGCACGTATATTTCGCCGAGCGATTTTATTCCGATTGCCGAAGAAACGGGCCTCATCATCCCAATCGGTGACTGGGTAATGGAGGAATCATTGAGAGCCCTCCAGAGATTGAGAGGCCATGGATTTACGGGCCTTCAGATAGCCGTCAACCTGGCCATGGCCCAGCTCTACCAATCGCACCTGGTAGAGAGGACTGTCTCACTGATGCGCAGCCTGGATATACCGGCATCCTCGTTAAAGGTGGAACTGACAGAGGGCTCCCTGATGCACGATGTCAAACGTATGGGAGACGTTGTCAGGGAGTTCCGCCGTGCAGGAATTGAGGTTGCTATCGACGATTTTGGCACAGGTTACTCTTCATTGGCGCGGCTTAAATCTCTGCCCATCACAACCTTGAAGATCGACAGGAGCTTTCTTAACGGCGTACCTGAAGACAAGAATGCGGTCAGTGTCGTCAAGACAATTGCCCACATGGCACAGAACCTGGGCATCCAGTCGATCGCCGAGGGTATTGAGACCGATGCTCAGTGGCAAATCCTCAAGCAGTTGGGGTGTCCCCTGGGACAAGGCTTCTATTTCGCACGGCCCATGTCGGAAAAAGACCTGCTGGCTTTGCTTAAAAGGCGCTAGGTGCCCGGCTGGCGGTCTACTCTTCAGCACATTTGTGCCAGAGATCATGCTCCGCGTATTAAATGTCACAAAGGCTTTTTTTACCGCATTTATGTGCTTTGTGCACCTTTGTGCGGTTCGAGCTTTGCCTGTAATATCAGGCTCTTGAACAACAGGTACATCTCATGAATTTAGGGCAGGCAATCAGGCGCTTGAGGAAGCAGCAGGGTATGACCCTGGCTGAACTGGCGGAGCGATGTGATTCCCATGTAGGCAACCTGTCACGGATTGAAAGATGCCTCTCCAGGCCAAGCCTGGAACTTCTGTATCGGCTGGCACAGGCTTTGGACCTGTCCCTGACTGATATTTTCTCGGTCGCCGAAAAAAAGCAGCTGGACTCTCAACAGGTTGCACTGAATGCAGCCTTCATCTCTCTCGTAGAAGAAGACCGCCAACTTCTGCTTGATTTCGCAGAACTCCTGCAGAAAAGATCGCTCCGTCCGATGGCTTCTGTCAGCGTGGTAAAGGACGCTTTCCCGGCCGAAGAGACCGGCTCGTCAACGGCAACAACCGACCCGAAAGATGGTCCGGACCGGCTGCCAAGTCGATAAGCCTTTTCGAGAAACCTGCCCCCCTGTTCGGGGCCATCAACAACAGATTAATGGGGTAGCCCTGGCGCCTTGCCTCGTGGCATCGCGTTCGGCCATACGATATATAGTTAGTGCCAACTTCAGGACCTGGCTTCCCACTCCTGCTCCTGAAGAGCCCGCCACATCAGTTTGCCGGTAGGCGACTTCGGCAACTCGTCGACAAACTCGATCAGCGTGGGAATCTTGTAGGCTGCCATCTGCTCCTTGCACCAGGCGGTGATGTCCTCAGCCGAGGTCTTGCCCTCCGCCTCCGGGGTCAGCACGATACAGGCCTTCACGGTCTCACCGCGCTTGGGATCCGGCGAGGAAATAATGCACACTTCATGAATACCGGGATGGCGGTACATCAGGCCTTCCACCTCGGACGGCCAGACCTTGTAACCGGATGCGTTGATCATCCGCTTGACCCGGTCCACCATGAAGAAATAGCCCTCCTCGTCGTAGTAACCCAGATCGCCGGTTCGGAAAAACCGCTTGTCATCAATTTCCACAAACGCGGCGTCGGTTTCGGCAGGACGGTTCCAGTAACCAATGGTGACCTGTGGCCCGTTAGAGACGATTTCGCCGGTCTCGCCGGGGCCTTTTTCCGCCAGGGTGTCGACATCAATGATCCGGCTGTCGACATCGAAAACCGGGATGCCGAGGCACTGGGGTTTCGGGCGATTCGAGGGGTTGATGTGGGTGGCCGCCATGGTTTCTGACAGGCCATAGCCCTCGATGTAATCCAGACCGGTCATGGTCTTGAGCTTAGCCGCCACGGCCTCGGGCATGGCGGCCCCGCCGCCGCCGATGGTGGTGAGACTGCTCAGGTCGTACTGGCCGATGTCCGGGTTGGAGAGAAAATCCACCGCCATGGTGACGATGTTGGTCCAGCCGGTAACTTTATATCGCTCGATCAGCCTTGCCGCAGTGGTTCGGTCCCAACGGGTCATGATAACCGTGGTGGAACCGCTGTAGATGGGGCTGTTCATGGAGCCGGTCATCCCGGTCACGTGGAAGAACGGCAGGGTCGCCAGCTGCACCGTACTGGCGGTGCTCAGGTTCCAGAAGGCCCGGTGCACGGCGGTGGCCATCACGCTGCGGTGGGTGTGCATGCAGCCCTTGGGTGCTCCGGTGGTGCCGGAGCTGTAGGGAATCACGGCCAGATCTTCCGGGCCGGCGGTATGGGCAGACGGTGTATGACCTTCCGCCAGCGCCTGCTCCCAGCTAACCACACCGGCCATCGCTTTCGACCAGGCCGGGGCGGCGACTTCGTTAGGCAAAGCCAGATAGGTGTCCGGGGCGATATAGGTGCTGTAGGAGGCCACCACGATGTGGCCGAGATCGGTCGTTTCCAGTAACGGGGCGATAAAGCCTGCCAGTTCCTGGCCAGCCAGGCAGACCTTGGCACCGGTATCCGCCACGAAGTGCTCCAGTTCCGCCGCCCGGTTCATCGGATTGACGGGGATCACCACGGCATCCGCACGCAGAATGGCGTAATAGGCGACCACATACTGGGGAGAGTTCTGCATGTACAGCAACACCCGATCGCCTTTCGCCACACCCTGGGCCTGCAGGTAGCCGGCCATGGCCTCCACTTCCCGGAACAGCTGGCTGTAGGTTATCGGTGCATCGTAGAAAACGATGGCGTTACGGTCCGGATAACGCCGCGCCGAAATCTCCAGATTGGTAAATACGCTGGTCCGTGGCAAGGCCAGGCTTTTGGGCAGCTCTCTCGGCCAGACGGCGTAATGGCGGGTAAATGTCATTGTTGTGATCCCCTTGTTCGGTTCAGTGGGCCGATGGCGCGGCCAGATCAAAAGTGTCGGTGCCGCCGGGCAGGCGATCCTGGTGGCGCAATGGTGTAATGGCGATGGCTTTGTCCCGCAATACGCTGGCGTCTTCATCGGGCGCCACAATGTGCCGGGAACTGCGATCAAACCCCAGCCACCAGTACGGCAGACTGCGGGCATCCTGGCCCGCCAGCAGGCGGGCGCGCTGTATCGAGCCATTGGACTCCCGGCACCAGCGAGCCTGGGTGATGGCAGCCGCCTCGCAGGCGGGGAAATTCACGTTCCAGGCCCGGTTCTGTCCCGGCTGCCACAACTGCCTGATGACGGCTTCGCCATAAATGGAAACCGGCGACCAGTCCACCCCTTCGCGAGTCAGAAACGCCTGGCTCAGTGCCATGGCCGGTATGCCCATATGCTCGGCACTGAGCACTGCCCCGACGGTGCCGGAATACTGCACGGAATCGCTGATATTGGCACCGCAGTTCACTCCCGATAACACCAGATCCGGTGGTGTTTCCCCGAACCACCGGGCCAGTGAATAGAGCACACAGTCCGCCGGCGTACCGGAGACCGCATAGCGCTTGTCGCCCTGCTCATAAACGCGCAAAGGATCATGAATGGAGATACTCTGGCCGGCACCGCTGCGGTCATGCTCCGGCGCCACCACCCAGACTTCCTCGGCGAGGTTGCGGGCGATCTGCTCGAGCACTTTCAGACCCGGCGCGTTGATGCCGTCGTCGTTGGTGATCAGGATGCGTTTGACGATGGGTTCGTTCATGACGGCGCCCCCTCACGGGCAATCCGCCAGCCGACTTCAGCCAGCAGACTGGCCCGCTGGCCAACCTGCAACGCATCGGCATTGGCGGCGTTGCCCTGCAACGCACGGGCATAAACGCCCTGCAGAATGGCGGCGAGACGAAACAGCGAAAACGCCAGGAACACATGCCAGTCGGCAATACCGTCACGGCCGCTCTGCTGGCAGTACCGGGCGATGGTTTCCTGTTCATCGGGAATACCCAATGCTTCCAGGTCTTCGCCCTGCAACCCACGCATGCCCTCCATGTCTGAAGGCAGGTGATACGGCAGGCAATAATAGGCCAGATCCGCCAGAGGATGCCCGAGCGTAGAAAGTTCCCAGTCCAGAATGGCAATGACCTCAGGTTTATCCGGAGCCAGCATCAGATTGCCAAAACGGTAGTCGCCGTGAGCGATGGCGCACTCGTCGGTAGAGGGAAGGTTTTCCGGCAACCACTCCATGAGTTTATCCATGGCCGGCATATCATCCGTTTTTGACGCAAGATACTGCTTGGACCACCGGGACACCTGCCGTGCCACATAGCCTTCCGGACGGCCGTAGTCGGCCAGACCGACAGCATTCACGTCCACCGAGTGCAAGGCGGCCAAAGTATCAATGGCGAACAGATGAGCTGGCTTCCTCTCTTGACGATCCAGCGCCCTGAGGGCCGGATGGCTGACAATGCGGCCTTCCAGATAGTCCATGACGTAGAACGGCGTGCCGATGACACTGCTGTCTTCACACAGGGCCCGGGTGGTCGGCACCGGGACGCTGGTGTGTTCGGACAGAGCACGCATGACTTGGTACTCCCGCTCGATCATGTGAGCAGAGGGCAGGGTTTTGCCAGGCGGCTTTTTGCGCAGCACGTATTGGCCGCTGTCGGTGTCCAGCAGGAACGTGGGGTTGGACTGGCCACCCTGGAATTGCCGGACATCCAGCCTTGTGCCGAAGCCCGGTATGGTCTGCTGCAGCCACCTCAGGAGGCTGGCCTCATCGAATTTGTGTGCCGGGAGGACTTCTACCAGCTCTGGGGTGATGCTCATTTTTTGTTTTGCCTTCAGTTTTGGGGCGTCGGCCCCTAACAAATCGTTTCGCCGCCGTCGGCTACGATGACCTGGCCGGTGATGTAGGC
>Ga0208300_100799_pt1 | contig 17962 bp, 15 predicted proteins | sample 23_taG_FD_184096 | JGI IMG/M metagenome (GOLD analysis project Ga0208300, IMG submission 184096) | Marine viral communities from Cariaco Basin, Caribbean Sea - 23_WHOI_OMZ (SPAdes) (version 2) | ecosystem: Environmental > Aquatic > Marine > Oceanic | place: Caribbean Sea: Cariaco Basin... | reverse complement strand
GAAACTAAACATGTAGATTCATGAGCGTAATGCTGGCGGACGCGGGTTCAACTCCCGCCATCTCCACCAAACATTGATAAAGGGCTGACCGTCATAGACCGTCAGCCCTTTATTTTGGGCGTTTTTTGGGTTTTGAGTGTCTTATAGGGGTATAGCGTCCTATATAGAATGTTGGTATTATTGTTGGTATTAGAGTTTATACACCTATTCAATACCAACAAAGGATAGTCCAATGCCCTTAACTCATACGGTCATCAATAAGCTACAACCTAGCGCAAAGGCTATCGAGAGCAAGCGACCTGACAAGCATAGTGACGGTAACGGGCTGCAACTATGGGTTAGATATACGGGCGTTAAGTCATGGATTAGCGCTTATCGCTGGCAAGGTAAGCAGCAAACCCTCACTATTGGCACTTATCCAGTCATGAGCTTGCAAGATGCAAGGCAACGCAATATTGAGATAAAACGCTTAATAGCCGATGGTGTGAACCCAAAAGATCATAAGAAAGAGCAGCAAGCCAGTCAAAATGGTTTAAATGTTTTCGATAACATAGCCCAGTCATGGTATAGCGAGCGCAAGACCTACCTAGCAGAAAGCACCTTTTCCCGTAACTATTCCGCCTATATGCGCGATGTTAAGCCCTCCATTGGTCATAAGAACATCAACGACATAACCGCGCCTGACATACTGGCTATTGGCAAAGCAGTAGAAGCGAGGGGCGCTAATGAAATGGCAAGGCGTACCATTAGAGAAGTAGGGCAGATATTCAAACACGCCATACGCAATGGACTAGCCACACACAACCCAGCCACCGACCTAGCCGAAGCCATCAAACCACACAAAACGACCAATCACCACCGTATCACTAGCCAGCAACTACCTAAGCTACTAAAAGACATTGATGCTTATGGTGGTGATGTACTGGTGAAGCTGGGCTTATGGTTTTTATGCTATACGTTTGTACGTACCAATGAGATCCGCTTCATGGAATGGCAAGATATAGATTTTAAGCGCGGCTTATGGACGATACCAGCTGACAAGATGAAAGCAGGGCGCTTGCATATTGTGCCATTAGCACCGCAAGCACTAGCAATATTAGAGCAGATCAAAGAACTAGGTTTTTCGGATCAGTATGTTTTTTTTAATACCTCAACCCGCAAGCCATACAGTCAAAACGCATTTATTAATGCCTTATGGAATATGGGCTATAAAGGTGAGATGACGGGGCACGGCTTTAGGGGTTTAGCCAGTACCACGCTACACGAACAAGAATACATGCACGAAGCTATAGAGCTGCAATTGGCACACGATAGAGAAAATAAGATAAGTGCAGCCTATAACGGGGCGCAGCACCTAAAGTATAGAACCGACATGATGCACCAATGGGCAAACTTCATTGATGATGCTTACGCTGGCAAGCTGGATAACTTGATCCGTGCAGACTTCAAACAACACAAACAAAAGCATGGCTAATATCATGCTGTAACGACTATGCAAGGCTAGGACTAATTACCCGAACGACAGCTATTCACACCCTTATGCTGTCACTGCCTTGCACCTACTTTGATTTAGGGGTGTAGGGGTGTGAATTGTGAGAAGTCTTAGTGACTATTTGAATATAGAAGATACTGTTAGATTAGTTAAAGATTTTACAAAAGTTCCTTTTTTCAATGAAGGCAACCTATTTGACCTTGTCGTGAAAGAGGAGTTGAAACCTATAGTTTATTTTGATGGTTATGGCTCAATACTCTTAGATAAAAACAAATCACCTTATCCCGAAGATTTTGAAGGTGATGAAGAATTTACTATTGATGACATTTGGGAAGGAAGAAGATACTACAAACAGCTTAATTATGTTAAGGGCTATTTCTATCTTCTACACAGTGAAAAATTTCTAACCTCAACGACACCCATAGAGCATGGGCAATTTGAAATTCAAAATTTAGTTGATTATCAAGTCTTAGCTGATAACTCATTACCAAACTCAGGAAGAAATTCAAAAGGTGGAGTGTTCAAAAAGACAATTCCATATCCTAATGATTTTATTAGTCTTTCCACATATGAAGAAAAGACCCCATCTTTTAGCAAGTTAGATATTAAGTTTTACATTTTAGATGTTATTAATATGCTTGAAAGAAATGGATATTATTCAGCTGATGATAAGCAGCCTGATACCCCAGCCGATGACAAAGATTTAAACCCAAAAGATAGTGCCTATCACTTGATAGCAGTCTTAAAAGATTTACTGCTTAATCCTGATATTAATGCTTATCACTTTAAAACTGACAACAGTAAGAGCACAAACCAACCAACGCAAACAGGGCTTGCGGAATATATTGATGCAATGGATATTAGAGGCTTAAAAGCTAGAAATATAAACGGCATATTTTCAAAAGCTAATCGTTTGCTAAACGATACTAAAAATCATTAATACTTTTCACAAATTGCAAATGCAAGCTACAAATTGCAAATGCAATGCTACAAACAACCCTACCCCCTAACATAGCCCATGTAAGCCGTAGAACACCTTTACGGCTCAACAAACTACATGGAGCTATGAACATGACACACCCCACCCAAAATACCCCAGTTATTCCCTTTACTGGTGACACCTCGAACGACACCGAACCAACCACCGCAAACAGTCCAGCTATGCAACTGCCTACTACAGGCATGGGCAGAGCTAAGGACATTTTGCCGTTCCTACCTTTCAGCAAAACCACCTTGTTTGAATGGTCAAAAGATGGGCGCTTCCCAGCTGGCAAGAAGCTAAGCCCTACTATGACATGCTGGTCATATGCAGACGTTCACGCATGGATCAATAAACACACCTCAACCACTAGCGAGGTGTAAATCATGACCACACGGCAACCCAAACAAAGCTATAAGCAGATTATCCATAATCACATGCTGGCAGGTCACAGCCTATCTACTTATGAAGCCTTTGATCTATGGCAAATCACATGCTTTTTACAGCGGATCAGTGAGCTAAGAGCGCAAGGCGTGGCTATTCAAGATAAGACAGTCAAACGCAATGGTAAGACGTTCAAAATTTACTGGATAGACACGCCAGCCGATACCGATAACAACGCTAATGGGGTGCAATCATGAGCCAATCAAACGACATATTAGAACCGCGCCTAGTGGCAGTAGATAGTTATTATCTGTCTGTCATTAATGACCGCATACAAGACCTATCAAACGATAGCGAATACTTATCAATGGCGCTTAGTGCGATTAATACCGATGATGACGCAAGCAAAGGCGTTATAACTGCAATACAAGGCGCTTTATTCCACAATAGCCAATCAGCTAGCGATATTAGCGAGATGCTAGATCAGCTTATTGTGATGCCACCAGTGGAGGTGAAAAGCCATGAGTAATAATGACACCAAAACCAATCTAAAAGCCGACCACGGGCAGCACAGCGACAGCCAGCCCCACAAACGAGGCTTACTACTGAGATTTATCATTTTTATGGCATGGGTGATAGGTATTGGCTTGCTACTGTCATTGGTAGCTTGCCAGCCAGTACAGCCAAAACCGATTGCAAGTGATGATAGCAGCGGTTACTATATAGACCTCTCAAAAAACGTTAGCGGACAAGCCAGCCGTTACTCATTGGCTTTTTTTGTGCCTGATAATAGCGCAGCCTCTCAAGCTGTCACTATGACATCAAGCACTACCCTAAGAGCGCATTTAAGCGCATCAAGGGGGCATTCCCTCATATCTATAGCAAGTCACTTGCTAACCGACTATGACGGGTTGACGCTGCAAAATAAAAGAGCCGTAAGGCGAATATGCAGGGCGGTTACTAACGTTACCGAGAGTAAGACCCGTCACCTTATACCTTTATCGTATAGCGTGGCATTAACTCAAAAAACGTTAGGAGGCTATCATGCCTAATTCAATCCGTACGACCTCAAACACCCAAACCCCTACCAACCACGCACCAGCCACATTCAAGGCAGGTGATAGCGTTCTATGCCCATCTGTGGGCGATGGTACTTATAGGCTAGTCCAAAAGTCAAAAGACTGTCTTACTATCAATATTGGCAATGTTGAGTGCCTATATCGCGCTGATGGTAGGGCTTATCATGATGACTGCTACGCACTGCCCCAGTTATTCCACGACACCAAAGCCAACCGCCAAGCGATAGCCACGCTATACAATGGCAGCCAATCAAGCCAGCGTAAAGTTATCGACACCACCGAAGCAGACGATAAAGAAGCGGTTTTAATATCAGCTTTTGATCTAAGAGATATTGCTTGTGACATTAACGGGGCTGCTACTGCCTTGTATGATGTTGGTCAATTACTGGCACTCATTCACTATGGCAAGATAGAAACGTACACAGTCCCAGCAATGGCACGCCTTGCACATGATGCCACCGACACATGGGCAAGCCTACTATATGAAAAATTAGAGCGTATCAACGACACCCTAGCAATGACCCGTTACGGCAGGGAGGGCAGCCAATGAAACGCTACCCACCAAAACAAAGCCGTAAGTATGCCAAGCGCAAAAGCTACTACAAGAAGTATAGAGCGCAGCGCAAACCGAACCAGTCGCAGGCAAGGGGGACTAGATGACCACCACACTACAAACAGACACCCATGAAAAAGCCCGCGCATTGAGCGCAGGCTTAGACATGATAGGTCGTTTTAATGCAGCCACACGGCAAGGGCTGGCAGATGACAATATATTGCTTAATCTTTATAACCTATGTGAGCAGTTAGGCATACAAGACAGGCTATTGCACCTTGATAGCGATATTACCATAACCACGGGCTTTGATACAGGTAAGAGAGAGCTGACAGAGAACACGATAGGGCTAGTATTAAACAACAATCAAGACCAGCCCGTCACGCTTGCCAGTGTCACACCTAACAGCACTCAAAAGCCGATTATCATTGACCGTATGCAGCCGTCAGCTTTCATCATTGGTACGTTAGACAGTAGCAAAGAGATTATAGCGATTGATAACTTAAATGATGCTGTCACGCTTGCTTATTATCTTATGGCGGATAACGTCACGCTACTGGTGAGCCTTGATAAGCTGCTATTTAATGGCATGGTCAGCCATTTTGCCGAAGCCTATCCCGTGACTATCTTTACCACCTTAGACGAGAAAGACAAAGCGTGTCAGCCGTTCAAAGGTGCAAACGTCAAAGGGGTTATTACTGGCGCTAGAACTCTCTTAGAGCATTTAGAATATGGCGAGCTTAGCTATAGAGAGATATTAACCCTTGATGATACAACCATACTCGATCTACAAGCTGAAATATGGGGCGAGCCTGAACCATTAGCCAATGATCCAAGCAAGCCGACACCATACCCTATTAACGCATTCACAGGGCTATTAAGGCAAGTTATCGAAGCCGTGGCATATTATGCACAAGTACCGCTTGCCATGGCAGGGCAATGCGTTTTAGGCGCACTGGCACACATGGGGCAACGCTTCATTGATGCACCGATGGGGCACGGTCACATGCCCGCCAGCCTTATTCTAATCACAGAGGGCGAAAGCGGTAGCGGCAAAACGCAAGCAATGGGCTTAACTCACTTCAAAATCAAAGAGTATGAGCGCCAGCAATACGGCAACTACCTAGACGATCTAGCAGCATGGGACAGTGAAAAGGCAGGGTTAAAGAGTAAAGAATTAGCCCAATTCTTAGAGGATAACCCAAGACCGCAAAACCCTAAGAACTTGTTTGATGATGCAACGATAGAACCAATACTAGATAGGTTTATCAGTGGTGAGATGAATAACGCATCATGGACAACAGACGAGGCAGGGCAGTTTTTTAACGGTCATACCATGACAGGTGATACCGCTGGCAGCGCCTTATCTGCCATTACCAAGCTATATAGCGATGGCGAGGTGTCCCGTTTACGCTCGCAAAAGTCTGCCTATGCCACACCGCAAACCGATGCCCACAACGTACGCATGACGCTACTGCTACAAGGTCAACGGGTAGTATTAGAGCAAGCATTAACTGATCCTTTAATGAATGGGCAAGGCTTTTTAGCCCGTGCCTTGATTGCTTGCCCTGAGGACTTGCGCGGTCATCGAGTATGGGACGATGAAAAGCGCAGGAATGACAGCCCTTATGATAATCCTGATTTAATCGCCTACTGGTCACGCTGTCAGAGCTTACTTGACCCATTGCCAGCCCATCTACCAAACGACAGCACAGGCACACCACAGCGCATAAAAATGCAATGGGCAGAGGGTGCAGAGCAGACCTTTTATAAGCACATGCAGGCGATAGAGAACCGCCAAGCACAGGGGCAGGCATTAGAGTATCTAAAGGCGTATGCCTCACGTATGGCAGAGAATGCCAGCCGTATAGCGTCATTAATGGCATTCTTTGAGGGGCGCAAGGAGATCACTACTGATAATATTAAACGGGCATTTATGCTTGTAGAATACTCAACCAGCGAGCGCCTACGCTACCTTGATGCCACCCCCACGGGTGAGCAGAACGACAGTGAGAAGCTAAGCAGCTGGCTGGTGGATAAGGCGAGGGGTAAGAAGCCACCGATATTGAATAAGTCGTTTGTATCACAGAATGCACCTAATGCCCTAAGAGGTAAGAAACTTAATAGCTTACTTGATGATTTAGAAAGCATGGGGCATATCAGGTTAGAGAGTGACGGGCGCAGGCGCTTAGTTTTAATCAATCCGAAGCTAATTACTGATGAATAGCTAACCTTAGCTATAACTTAGCTACCCTTAAAAAGCTGCTAAACTTGCTAAACTTCATCTAGCCCTTGCCAGTCAAGGGCTTAACTTTAGGTAGTGCGCTGCTAAGCATTGCTAAACTTGCTAAACTTTAGCTAAGAATGGCTAACTTTAGCGGAACTTTAGCAACTTTAGCAGCACCTTAGCAGGTGCAATCTAAGCTACAGGCTATAACTGGTAAGGCTTAGCGGAACTTTAGCAACTTTAGCGACTTTTTACAGGTATAAAACTATATTGGCAGGCGTGATCGTCTGCATTTTTTATAGTGTAAAGATACACCCTTGCTTAGATTTCAAATCCGATCATCTACCCATGACAGCCCGCGCCAATGGCTCAAATATCTGTGACAAATCAGTTTGCCGACTGCCAGCATGTTAATAAATGTTAAGGTTTATCTAGGTTTTCGGACACGTTAGGCGATCAATACCAAGCCCTTTTTATAATGCTCAACAACCTAAGGAAACCCTAAGGTTTTAGATGCGCCCAGTTTTGAGCCTATCTCATGCAAAGGCTAGTTTTCGGACACTTTAGAACCTCATAAAACCTCACATTCATTTTATTACTGGCAGCGCCTACCACCCCATGATTACCACAAGGTTAGAACCATATAAAACCGCACATTCAAAACCGATTAATGCAGGCACCGACTTGTCAAAACTTGTTATTCAAAACCTGATAAAACCTTACATTCAAAACCAAATCACACGCCGCCTAATGTTGACAAATGCTAACATTTTGCAAGGCAATCAATCATCATTGCCAATGTCACAAAGCTATGCAGTATAAGGGCTTAGCTAATTAACGGACAAGTATCGCGCGCGCACGCGAGGCAGACACCAATTACAGGGTTTTTGGAGTCCATAAAAGGGGTGGTTTTTCGGACTGTTTTAAAAGGACTGGGGTAGTTTTTGGACTCCATAAAAGGGACTGTTTTCGGACTGTTCTAAATCGACTAAGGGTAATTCTTGGACTCCATAAAAGGGACTTTATGCACAGGTATCGTAAGGGACTTTTCGGACATCGTAAGAGGGGCTAAAAATGTATTGTTGGACACGTTAGGGGCTAGTTTATGGAACAGTACGCGCACGAGGCATATTCTGCCCGTGATGGGTAGTTTCAAGACAAGTAACACGAGGTAGCATAAGCGACTTTTCGGACAGTTAAACGCCTTTTTATATCTTTCAAAAACCTATTGAGCAGATAACCACCAATGGTGGGAATTAGCAGATGCACAGAAACGCATTAAAAACGCACGCATTTAAGTGCCATTACCGAGCGCGTGCAGTGATTAGCAATTCAACCCCATGCAAACAAAAAGCAACCCCCTAAACTTTTAATTTTGCGGTCGTAAAAATATGCAGATGTCAGCGGTCACCGCTTGCAAAGTCCTGAACAATTACACCGCCCTACCGTGTCGAGAAATGTCGAAACGGCAAACAGTGAAAATAATTACAAAATAATATTGAGTGAAGCAGCAAACAGCCAAAAAAGGGCGTTATTAAAAACGATTGTTGGTATTATGGTTGGTATTGCTCATTTTTAAAATATTAATAGCTTTTATTATCAGTAACTTATGCTTATAGTTTAGTTTCCGCCATCTCCACCAAATATTTTAAAAAAAGTCAGTCACTTAGGTGGCTGGCTTTTTTTTATGACATGATTTTAACAGGTTTTGATAAGAATAAGCACTTAATTTATAGGCGTAATATGATAAATACACGCGGTTACGAAAAGTAAGCACGGGGCATATTGTTTACTCAGAACAGTCATACTGTAATAACTATAGCTGATTTTATATTGGCGCAAATGTTAAATATGGACGTTGGTATGGAGGGAGAGTATCCCACATTCTGTGTAACTGCCATTTAGATTAAATGCTTACTAATACGGTCATCAAACATAATCATAAAGCGATTCAAAGCAGACGTCCAGTGTTGACTCGGCATCGACCACCTCGAACATGCCTGCTGGATGGCTAAATACACCACTTTAAATGCAGCCTGATCAGATGGGAACACCTTACGTTTATTCACCGCCGTCCGAATCACACTGTTTAGCGACTTTATCGCATTGGTGGTATAAATCACTTTTCTGATGTCTTTAGGGTAGCCAAAGAACACCGTTAAGCCCTCCCAGTTATTACGCCAAGACTTGATGATATGCGGATACTCCTTGCCCCAAGTCTCATTAAAGTGCTCAAGATCGGCCTCTGCTATCTCAAGCGTATCAGCGCCGTATATAGTCTTTAAATCAGCCGCTACGGCTTTCTTATCCGTCCACGGTACTTTTTAAGCCGTCAACACAGGCAATGAGGGTATCTTGTACCCCGCGGTTTTGTAGCTTGGTAAGAACACCCAGCCAGAACTTAGCGCCTTCATTCTCTGAGAGCCACATACCAAGCAGCTCTTTTCTGCCGTCGAGTCCCACGCCTAGCGCCAGATAGATAGATAGCCTTGTTGATGATCTGCTTGTCTTGACGTACTTTGACGACGATGTAGTCCAAATAGACGATAGGATAAACACTGCTTAGCGGCCGGTTCTGCCAAGTGGTGATGTCGTCTAATATATTATCGGTGACTCTTGAAACCAAGCTGCTTGAGATGTTGACATCGTAGAGCTCTTTAATGCTCTCTACAATCTCGGTGGTGGTTTGACCCTTGGAGTATGAGCGAGGATCAGCAAGTGTCTGGGAGATACTTGCCCGAAGCGCAAGACGTCAGGCTATGCCTGTAGTGACGATATGATTTTATCATCGAGACCTGAGATACGGGTTTAATACTTGCGCACGAGTGCAGGTTCAAAGCTGCTCATACTGCTGGCCATTTGTTCAGCTAGTTTCTTAATGTCAGATTGAGTCGTCATTGCTTATTCTTCGGTTAGTGGATTATAAGCAGTTACACAAAGTTTGGGAAAGTCTCGACTATTTTTAATCATGCTCTAGTCATGTTTTAGTTTTAGTCATGACGCCAATAGACTTTTACCACCATATCACTTCGCTCCAGATGCAATCTGTTTTTGAGCCGTTTACGCAAGGCTTTGGCTGTACTCGCTTCTAATGCACCCCAAACCTTGTCGATGACTAAAGGCTGCTGAGCTAAATAATCGCCAAGCTTATTATCGATAAGCGTCGCCAAATCAGCACCTGCGTTTGTTTTAGCGGTCACTATAGGCACAATCGTAAAATTGCTTTTAACCTCAGAGTTTCGTTTCACCTCATCAAAATAAGCTTGGTCGCCTGTGTCCCCGGTGATACAAAGTACCAGTGGCGGCAAAGGGTTGTCCCAAAGCTCAAGCAGGCGCGCCACTGTCGGTATTGAGGTCTCATCGGCAATAAGTAACGCTTGTCCTTCTTGCAAATGCTCAATTTTTTCGGGGACTTCACGCTTGGTCAGTACGGTATCGCCTGCTTGTAGCGACTTGGCCCAAACACCGCCTGAAGTGTCACCATGCAAAAACACATCGACCCATGCGTGTCTACCCGTATCTGTCTGCCATGCTTTTCTGAGCGTGTAATAGCAGTGTGGTCGCGGTGTCTTTATGTTATCCCTCTTCTGACTACCCTGAATGTTATGTTCCAAGTCGAACAAATAAGCATAGCCTGGCTCATTAATGGGCATAGGGCTTGAATTGGATTGGTTAGCGGCAGCAGTGTCAGCATCGTTATCTGCATTTTGAGAAGTGCTGGAATCAGGAAGGCTAAGCTCAAGGCGGAGCATGTTTTTGCTTACCATAGTACTGCTCTGCACGCTAAATGCCTGCTTGGTCAGCTTAATGGTTTTTTTGCCAAGCTTTTTATCGACGCTTTGTTTGAGCAAAATATACTGAGTTTGTAAGTCTTCAAGCTGGGTAATAGAGGTGGTAAACGGAATAAAGATTAGCTGATTTTGCGAGACTTGCTTTTGTGATGTAGCAGAGCGATTGTCTAAAGGTTTAGGCTGAGCTTGTAGAGCGAAGCCTTCGGCATAAATAGCGCTTAGCTGTAGGTTGAGCTTATCAAGCTCAGCTTTGGAGCGGTCAGTAACAACACTAGCAAAAGCAATGAGCTCATCGAGATGCTCTTCGTTAAGATGAGTGATGATATCAGTCAGTTCAGGCACCTGTATCGGGGTGTACGGCTCTTGAGGAGAACGGTTGTCTTTAGAAGCTGCAAAGGAATTAACCATAGAATACTCACGTATAAAAAATTACCAGTACGTTAATGATAATTGTTTTTGTTATCATTTACGAGTAAAATCGTTTTTTATTGGTTTTGATGACGACTTTAAATAACCAAGCTGAGCAAACCCAGATAGATATTATATTTTTCATTGATAACGAGTGCTTCTATGTTACGAGCTAATAATCTGACCATCAATCGCCAAGGCAATACCTTACTCAATAATGTGGACTGTGAGATTGCCACTAAGCAACTGGTGGCGCTAGTAGGGCATAACGGCTCAGGCAAATCGACGTTGATTAAAGCGTTGGCAGGTGAGATGGCAAGTAGCAGCGGGAGTGTGACCTTAGATGGACGCTCTATCAGCGATTACGGTAGTAAGGAGCTGGCACAGCATATGGCTTATTTGCCGCAGCAACTGCCTGAAGCCGCTGGGTTTACGGTACGTGAGCTGGTGATGCTCGGGCGTTATCCGCATCAAAAGTGGCTGCAAAAGCCCAATCAAAAAGATAAAGAGAAAGTAGCAGAGGCGTTAAGAGTTACCCAAACCGAAGCGTTCGCTGATCGCATTACCGCAACGCTCTCAGGGGGCGAGCGGGCACGGGCGTGGCTGGCAATGTGCCTGGCGCAAGATAGCCGCTACCTACTGCTCGATGAGCCATTAGCGGCGCTCGATATGCACTATCAGCTTGAGGTCATTGGGCTGATTCGGCGTCTAGTCGATGAGCAGGGTTTAGGCGTGGTGATTATCGTACACGATATTAATCTCGCGGCGCAGTATGCCGACCGTATTATCGCGCTCAAAAACAGCCACGTCTGTCACAAAGGTGATATTGCCAGCACCATGCAACCTGACATTCTGCGCAATATCTTTAATGTCGAGATGCAACTGCTTGACCATCCTATTACTGGGCAGCCGGTGGCGGTGGCTTAAGTCTTATACGTTTTGCCTTTTATCTATCGTACTTATTTCTTCTGACCCCTAATAAGATAGGCTGTTATGTTCTCTATTCTGCACGCTTCTCGATATACTAAACCTGCTAAATCTATCTTAAAGCCTTGTCCTCTACTAATAGCTCTAGCCGTCAGTACTATACTGAGCGCCTGTAATAATCAAGCAGCCGAGCAAGATACTGAAATAAAGGCGCAAACACAAACGTCTTTAGCGCATTCTAACCCCAAAATAAATATCGTCTCGCCTGACTGGGGTAATGCTGCCACTTTAATAGCGATGGGTTATGCCCCTATTGCCACCGGTGATGTCAGAGTTTGGCATAAATGGGTTGGCACGCCTAAGCTGCCGCTTACTATTACTGATTTAGGTATTCGTTACCTGCCCAATGCCGAGCTGGTCGCACAGTTGCCCGTAGACCTAGTAGTGGATAATTTCTTTTATGAGCACGCGCGAAACCTGTATGGCGATGTGCCAGCTGAGTCTGTTATGTCTGCTGCGAAAGGTGATACCGCCGTTTGGGAGGATTATACCGAGCCGACACGTAAGCTTGGCGCGCTGATTGAAGAGCCGCAGCTGGCTGAGGATTATATCGTCAAGAGCCGCCAAGATATCGCGGCTGCCAGCGAGCAATTACAACAGCGCTATCCTGATGTCGAAAAGTTTGCAGTGGTGCAGTTTGCCGACGCCAATAACCTGCGTATGTATGTCGCCAATAGTCTATTTGAACCGGCGCTTAAGCAAATGGATAAAGAGCTTGTCGTGTTAGGCGAAGGCAATCAATGGGGCTTTGTGCCACTACGTATGGGGGATTTGGCGCAGTTAGATGACGAGGTGTGCTTATTAATCGTTCATCCCTTGAGTCCGATAACGCGGGCCGAGATTGAGGATAGCTTAGTTTGGCAGCGTTTGGGCTACGGCAACACCCGCTGCATGGGCGAGCTACCGCCGGTGTGGATATATGGCGGGATGTCGTCACTGGTGAGCTTAGCGGATAATCTAGCAAACGTAACATTAAACGGCGGGGCTGCCTCATGAATAAAACGACGTCATGGCGGCTTTGGGTAGCACTTGCCTTTCTTATGGTTTTATCCTTATGGAGTAGTTGGACACTTATAGCGCGAGAGTGGACGCGGCCTATCGGCGATCTGTTTATGCCAAGCTTGCAGCTCGATATTACCAGTATGGCGACCCAGCTGCACCTTGTCGCTACCAGTATCGTAGCACTCTTGGCAGGAGGACTGCTAGGGGTAGTCAGTATCCTACTGCAGCAACTGGTCAAAAACCCGTTAGCCTCTGATACCACCTTAGGCGTCGGGGTGGGGGCGCAATTGGCGATGCTGATTGTGACGATATTTGTGCCCAGCCTTGCTATTTATGGCGGGGTTTACGTCGCCTTTATTGGGGCGCTGATCAGTATGGGGCTAGTCTTTGCTTTAGCGGCGCCCAGCCGCTTTAATCCACTAATTTTGATATTAGCAGGCTTGGTCGTCAATATTTTACTGGCTGCTGTAGCAAATGTGCTGGTGTTATTTTTTGCTGCGCGTAGTAATGGGATTTTATCGTGGGCGGCTGGGTTTTTGGCACAAAACAGCTGGCATACTAGCATCGTATTGGCAATCACTGCCGCCGTGATGACGCTGGTGTGTCTGCCATTATTAAAGCCGCTAACCCTTATGAGCTTAGACGATGGTCAAGCCGAGCGCTTAGGTGTACCGATTAATGGTATTCGCGCGCTGGTGGTACTGGTTGTGGCAATAGTGACCGCCTTGGTAATCAGTGAAGTGGGGCTGATTAGCTTTATTGGCCTTGGTGCGGCAAGTCTTGTCAATGCACTGGGTATCTTGTCAATAGCTAAGCGTTTAATCGCCGCCTTTGGTCTAGGGGCGCTACTGTTATGGCTCACCAGTAATATTGCTTTGTTGCTTGAGCCGATACTCGATATGCAGATACCAGCGGGCGCGATGACGGGTATATTGGGCGCGCCCTTGATTATCTGGTTGATATTGCGCCAACGCCGTGAGCGTATAGAGACGGTGACGCCGATGCTCGCAGGCACGCGCAAACCAGTAGCGTATGGGCGCTGGGCAGCAGGCGTGGTTATTATTATCACGTTGGCATGTCTGTTTGTACAAGATATCAGCGGCTGGGGGCTGAGCACTGATTGGGCATTAACCGCGCAATACCGCCTTCCGCGTAGTCTAAGTGCGGCGGCGACGGGGCTAATGTTGGCTGTCGCAGGCGTCCTGTTGCAAACGCTAACGCGTAACCCAATGGCAAGTCCTGAAGTACTCGGGGTCAGCTCAGGAGCAGCGCTTGGCGTTATCTTAGGGTTTTTACTCTTGCCTATGCTAGGAGTAGCGGCAGGCGCAGGCACGTTACTGCTTTCAGGCTTGTCAGGAGCGATAGCGGTGCTGCTTTTAGTGATTTGGCTGGCACGCAAGGTCAGCTCAGGCTATCTATTGCTCGTCGGTATCGGTATTGCGGCAATGATGGATGGGGTCATGCACTTAGTTAAGCTCTCCGGTGACCCGCGCCTGGAGACGATGCTCAGCTGGCTATCAGGCACGACTTATAGTGCCCAGCCGAGTACCGTTTGGTATCTGATGGCTATTGCGCTTATTTTATTTGCCTTAAGTTTACTGATTATCAAGCCGTTACGTGTATTAGGTCTTGGCACAGGCGTTGCGCGTAATTTAGGTGTGGCAGTGACACCTGTGACTCTGGCGCTACTCATACTGGTGGCAGCACTAAGTACCGCCAGCACTTTAGCCGTCGGGCCACTAAGCTTTATCGGCCTGATGGTGCCGCATTTAGCCACCTCGCTTGGCGCGGTAAAGCTTGAGCGTCAATTACCGCTAGCGGCTTTGTTAGGGGCAGGAGTCATGGTCATAGCTGATTGGATTGGTCGCTATGTCATCTTCCCTTATGAATTGCCAGCGGGCACGGTAGCAGCCATTATCGGCGGCGCGTATTTCTTATGGCTGATTCGTAAAGTGCCTGCTAGTCACTATTAAGCAATGAATACCTCTGTACTTTTATAGTCAACCATTATTTTTAAGTAGGGCGTGTTGAACATTCAAATGTGGCACTGGCGGCGGCTATTTTTCAGGCAATACGCAGTGAAATTTTCGAATCCTAGTCATTCTAGGATAGACAATTTCACCATGTATTGGCAAAAAAGAGCCCCGCCCCAAAGGGCTGATGCTAAAATCACCCCAAACGGTGTTGTAAACCTAGCTAAGGCCTCGACATTATCGTCGGTTTACGCCTAGTTTGGTGCGATTTTATCTATCAGCAGTCCTAATATTTGAATGTTCAACACGCCCTAGTCTTTAGGAGCTATTTTTTGTCTTACCCCTCTGCAAAATCTCTATCTATGCATGCCAATGACGTCTCTAAGCTCACCTTGGGGCAATTGTTATGGCGTCAACAGCGTAAAGCCTTATTGACTGTAGTCGCCCTCAACCTGTTGACAGCCGCTGTTGGCATTGGCGTGATTGCTTTTATCAATAGATACTTCTTAGCCGCTAATCCTGATACAAGCGCTTTATTGGCCGGAGCGTCAGGCATTAATGACCGCGCTTGGATGTATACGTCCGCTTTTTTTGCTTTGATTATTTTGCAATTACTGACGACCTTTGTCTCTCAGTTCGCTTTGACCAAACTGGGTCATCGCTTTGTGTATGATTTACGTCGTCAGCTGCTTAAGCGTATTTTAGATACCGATCATGCTCAGCTTGAGAAAGTAGGTAGCGCTAAATTGCTCGCCAGTTTGTCGGATGATATCTTGAACATTACTAGCGCGTTTGTGCGTTTGCCGCAACTGGTACAAGGCACCGTATTAACGCTAGCGGCTATTGTCTATTTATCCTTGATGTCCATTCCGCTGACCATCGTTATGCTGCTATGGCTGACGTTTGTTATCGTAATCGGCATGCTATTGGTTAATAGGGTCTATGCAAACTTGTTACAGATTCGTGGTTTGCAAGATAGTCTATACCAAGATTATGAAACGGCTATATTTGGGCATAAAGAGCTCATGCTCAATCGTCATCGTAGCCGTCAGTTTTATGAGACAAAGTTCGATCATCATGCTGATGACTATCGTCAAAAAATTGTTTTATCCGATACTTACCATCTATCGGCATTAAATTGGTCAAACATTATGATGTTTGCCGCGATAGGTATTTTATTTATATTAGCGACTGCCTTTAACTGGGCCAATCAAGCTACCGTCACTTCATTTGCGCTAACCTTATTATTTATTCAATCACCTCTGCTAGCCGCGGTTGGCGCTTATCCGACGTTACAGACGGCCAGTGTCGCACTTAACAAAATCGTCTCCTTAAACTTGGCAGGATATCGAGCCGACTTTGCTACCAGCGATATCGATAAACTATTAAATTGGCAGCGTATTGAGTTAAGAGAGGTTGGTTATCACTATCCTACTGCTCAACCTACTACAGGAGATACAGCAGGGGCTAGTCCTATTGTCAGCAGTAACATAAATGAGGTGGCAATAGCGCTCGGCGCTGATAAGTCTGTTCATGTCGCACAAGGATTTGGTCTTTATGATATTAACTTGACTTTAAACCGAGGCGAGGTGGTGTTTTTGATTGGTGCTAATGGTAGTGGTAAATCGACTTTAGCCAAACTGTTAGTCGGACTATATAAACCTGATGTTGGTCAAGTCTTGCTTGATGGACAAGTACTGACAGCGACCGATTACACGGACTATCAGCAGCACTTTGCCGCCATCTTTGGGGATGGCTATTTATTTGACTGGCTACAAGGGCAAGGCGATAGCCTGCCTGATGAAGCTATAGTTGCTGATTGGTTAGCGCGACTACAGCTGTCCGATAAGCTCTCGATAGCAGAAGGTACATTATCAAATACTAACTTGTCACAAGGGCAGCGCAAAAGACTGGCGTTGTTACTCGTCATCGCAGAGAGCAAGCCAATATTTTTGCTTGATGAATGGGCGGCAGATCAAGATCCGGTCTACCGCCAGACTTTTTATGAGCAAATCATCCCAAACCTCAAACAGATGGGCAAAACCTTATTCATTATTAGCCATGATGATCGCTATTTTAAGCATGCTGATCGTTTACTACAAATGCATAATGGCAAGCTTGTTGAACTCGACAGTAATGAGCGTCTGCACGCCAGCCAAGATGCAGTAGCGCATTTACATTCGTTATAGTTTAGCCGTAGTGAAGAAACGAGCAAAGAGAGAAGTAACTTCAAACATACAAAGATGTAAATAACTATAGAAATGCAAATAGTTATCATTTACAATATTATTAACAAAACTACTATGTTCTGTATCAGAGCGTAAATAAAGCTCATTCCACTATCATTTGATGAAGTGAACTTCAATGAAAAATCATTCTCCTCTTGCGTTATCCTTGCTAACGTTTTGTATCAGCCAACAACTCTACGCTGCACAGGCTGATGTTAACGCTTCAATACCAAATACTTTAGCCACAGAGTCTGTAAGCGCTACCGTCGTTAATGAGCCAAGCGTTACTTTAGATGCTATTACAGTTAGTGCCAATGCCAAAACAGGCACAGCGCTGGCACAGAAAATTAGCGAAATGCCTGCTGTCACGCAAGTGATTTATGAGGCGGACATTCAGGCACAGGCGACAGGTAACCGCACGGTTGGGGACATCTTAGCCCAGCTCGTGCCCAGCCTTGGCATGAGCAGCGGCTCGGTCAGTAACTACGGCACGACCATGCACGGGCGTCCTGTACAGTATTTGCTCAACGGCGTGCCATTATCTGGCTCGCGCAGTCTGTCACGCGAGCTAAACAGCATCGACCCTGAGCAAATTGAGCGCGTCGAAGTGCTCTCAGGCGCGACCAGCATCTATGGCGCGGGGGCAGCAGGCGGTCTGATTAATATCGTCACCAAATCAACGGCAGGCTATGGCTTGACAAGACAGACACGCCTTGGCATCTACAGCAGCCGTGAGTTTAAATCCGACTCGCTCGGCTATCATGTGGGACAAAGCATCGGCTACGGCGGCGAGCGCGTGTATGGTAATGTCGATGTAGACTACGAGACCACAGGTGGCAAGTTTGACAGTCATGGCGAC
>Ga0208300_100796_pt1 | contig 17993 bp, 19 predicted proteins | sample 23_taG_FD_184096 | JGI IMG/M metagenome (GOLD analysis project Ga0208300, IMG submission 184096) | Marine viral communities from Cariaco Basin, Caribbean Sea - 23_WHOI_OMZ (SPAdes) (version 2) | ecosystem: Environmental > Aquatic > Marine > Oceanic | place: Caribbean Sea: Cariaco Basin... | reverse complement strand
GCCGGTGACTGGATGACATCAGAGCGACATTGGCGCGCATACTACTAATAATTCTCATATCTGGGCGTAATGGGCTAACCGAGAAAATTTCGTGGCTGCTGCTTGGGGTGTTTATGAAATGTTCGGGCTAACTTCCTCCACGGAAGAGGTGATGGACAGAAGCTCCTCGTGCGCCTGCTCAATGTACTGCAACATGTCGTCGAACTGGGAAGCGGTCGAGGTCACCTCTTCCCGGGCCTGATCGGTTTGTTCAAGCAGCTGCTCGGTGTCCTTCTCGGTGTGACCGACCCGGGCATCCATGTCGCTGATGATCTGATGCACGTCGCCGGTCGCCGACGCAATTTTCTGGGCCAGTTGGCGGACTTCATCCGCCACCACGGCGAAACCGCGACCGGCCTCCCCCGCCCGTGCCGCCTCGATGGCGGCATTCAGCGCCAACAGGTTGGTCTGGTCCGAGAACCCCTGCACCATCTCTAGAATCTTGCCGATTTTGCCAGCGCTTTCGCTGAGCCCGGCCACGGTCTCGCGGAAGGTCAGCAGTTGGTCGTTGACCTGCCGAATTCGTTCGGCCACCTGGGACAACGCCTGATTGGACTCGCGCACCCCGTCGAGATTACGGGAATTGAGCTCCGAGACCGACCCGGTACGCTGGGTAATGTCCTCCAGTGCCGTGGCACCCTCACCACTGGACTGGGCAATCAGCTCGGAGACTTGTTCCTGCTTGCTGGCGCTCTGCTGCGCCTCGCCGGTGAGCTTGCGCAGCCTGGCCGACTGCACCGCCACCTGCACCGCATGATGGCGCAGATCCGACAGGGCGCCCCGCATGCTGGCCAACAGTTCATTATGTTCTCTGGCAATCCGCCCTGCCTGGCCGGAGCCGACCGGTTGGTCCCTTGATATATCCAGCACCCCGTGACTCTGGCCCGCATCGGGTTCAGTCGGCGTTTCAGCGCTGGCCACCCGGTCACGGCCCAACCACCAGGCCAACCCGGTTATCACGGCAGCCAACCCAAACCCGGCCATGGCAAATCCCGGCATCATCACAACCAGGGCGAACAGGACCAGAACCAATACACTGCTGACACGGAATACCAAAGGCTGCCGTGGACGACTTTCCGAAGCGACTGCATTCATTTTTATTTGCGTCCTCTGTAAGAGTAGGAACCGTTTTTGGGTTATCGGCAGGGCTCAACAGAACTTAAAAGACCAAAACCGGGACACCCATTAGCCTGCGAGGCCAAAAGAAGGCACAGGGCCAATAGCAGCTATACTGCCTAGTACACACCACCGAGAAACTGGCGAATTACCGGAGCAAAGTCTGATTCCCGGGGCCGGCAGAGACGCAGGCAGAATCTGCAAGGAGCATTCATGAAACCGTTTCGACTGAACAAACATGGAAAGCTGGTGTTTCCCTCAAGTATCTTTACCGAGCTCGACTTCTCGATCATCACCGATCTCAACCAGTTGAAGGCGATCATTCGGCGCGACTTCGAAGTGAAGGCTCCGACCGGCACTGAAATCGCCGAACGGGCGGCTGCGGGAGGCTATGCGACGCGCTATGACCTGTTGCGCGACATCGGCCTGCACCTTTTCTGGGCGAACCGTTACGCGCTGGTGATGTACGACAAGCAGCCGATGCGCTGGCGCGATGTCCCGCGGACCCGCGACGATGTCTTCGTGTCTTTGCTGCACCCCTGGGAGGGGCGGGAAGCCAAGTCCGCAAGTGTCCGCGAAGCCTACGGGCAGCTTCCGGCGAAGTGGAACGAAACGGCTGAAGACGAGCTGTTCGACATGCTCTTTGACGGCTTCTCAAACAAGCTCCATCTCGCAGCGTCACTGCCGCCAATCAAGGCCACGATTGCCGAGGCGCTCGCCACTGCCGGCGCTAAGACAACCACCCTCGGCAACTATAATCCCGACCACCCGCGCTACAGCATCGACGACATCCTTGATGTCTCAGACGAGCAGGCCGAACTCGAGGCGCTCCGGCGCTGGGCGATGGTGCTGCACAACCAGCACCCCTGGGACCGGAGCCAGGCCAGGCTGAAGCCATTGGCCGAGATGCAGGATGACGACATCGTCGTGCTGTATTATCCGAAGAACCGCCACGTGCTCGACTTCATCAACCACGAAAAGAGTGGTATCACCGGCGCGAAGCAAGCGCCGACGCCAGATCCTTCCGTCGAGCCCGTGCGACCCTATCCGCCGGTGGTGATCGGCGACGATGCACCAATCCAACCGAAGATCGAGGCGCTGGCAATCCGCAAGGGTGAGGTCGTCTGCTCAAACGAGGATGTGGTCCGGAACTCCCCATCCTCATGGTCGCCCATGAGCGCGGAGGAAATCGCCGACAAAACCGGCATCGAACGGCGCCGTTATACCGCCGAGCCACTGGAGAATATCGCCCTTGAGGCCGCGCGGGCAGCGATGACGCATGCCGGTCGCAGGTCCGAGGAGATCGGTGCAGTGCTGTTCTGCTCCTGTACCTCGAACCGACTGATTCCGTCGACCGCCACCTGGCTCTCAGGCCAGTTGGGCATCATGCAGACCCATTGCTCGGCCGACATCGTCGCTGCGTGCGCCGGGTTCCCGTATGGCGTCGCCGAGGCGGTCCGCTTGCTGCGGGAGATTGAACGTCCGGTCCTGCTGGTCATGGCCGAAAAGTTCTCGGACAAGATCGGCAATGCCCGACCGTCGCGGATGATCTTTGGCGACGGGGCCGCCGCCGTGGTGATCGCGCCGTCCGACGGTGAACGTGACATTCATGTGGTCCAGACCTATGCGAGCGGACCCGCCAGTCAGGTCAACTCAATCATCTGGCCGAATCACGATTTCGACAACGACATCACGGTCTATGGCCCCGAGGTCAAGGCGTTGGTCAAGCGCTACCTGAACCAGATGATGGGCGAGCTTTCCGAGCTCGGGCTTGAGATCGACATAATCGTGCCCCATCAGGCCAACAAGACAATGATCATCGAGCTTGCCGAGCCCCAGGGGATCGACGCCAAGGACATTTACTTCAACATCGCCGAGGTCGGCAACGCCTCAGCGGCGAGCATCCCGATCGCGCTGGCCGATGCCGTCTTCGACGGGGCGATCAGCAAACGATCGATGGTTTTCACTCCGGGCTTCGGCGCCGGAGCCGTCGGTGGCTACGTGATCCTGTCGCTGGACCCGGCGATGGTTGCGCCAGAGGTGACCACCACCCTCGCCATGAGCCCATCGTCGACGAAGGCGCATTCCTCGATTGAAGATATCAAGGAGGCGTTCCATACATAAATTTTCATTTCAGCGAATTGACGCGGCCATCAACCGCCTTGCTGAACTCAATGCCATTGAGGGCGTCTCGCCGGTATTCAAGGTGATCGAGGCGGCACAGCCCCTGATGTTCAGCCCCGAAGGTCTGGAAGCGCTTTACGAACGCGTGCCGGCCATTGAGGCGGCCGGGTTCTTTGGGGGTAGCGACTGGGACTATCCCCAGACGCTGGTGCCCTCCCTGGCCGTGCGTACGGTGCGCCATGGCGAGCCGGTCGCGACCCTGGTCGAAAGCCTGAGCCAGATTCGCCTTCTGGCGGTGGCCAAGGGCGACTACATACACCCTTCTATCTCGGCGGAACACGCCCATCACTTTCTCGTCCAGGTATTGGCGATGAATCTCGATCTGGTGGTCAGTGATCTCCAGGAGAGCGATCGGCTGCGGCCAGATGGGCTCGGCTACGCCGTTCAGAATCTGTATCACTACCTGCTCCGGTACCTGGGCTACGAGAACCTTCTGGAACATCTGGTGGCCGAAGTCTGGCGGATTCTCGAGCAACGCCCGGTCCAGGTGGCTGGTGTCAAACAGATGGTGACCCAGATTGCGGCCTGCCTGCAGAAACCGGACGCACTGGGTGGCGAAGTTGGCGACGACGCGCTGCAACTGATCAACGCCGTGTTCAGTCCCACCGAGGGTTGCCGTGAAGATCCCGGCCTCGATGTCTACGCTGAACGACTGGCGGAAATGGACGACGCCGCCCTCCTGCAAGAGGCCATCGCCTTTGCCCGAGCCATGCACAGTACCGGCCTGGTGTCGGCCTACATGCCGGTGTTCATACGCTACCTGCGTGGCCGCTGGAACGCCCTGATTCCAACGGCTTTGGGGCTGAGCTACACCGGTGCCGACGCGTTTCACTGCTACCCCGCGCTGATTCATACCCTGATTGACGAGGCCCTGTTTCCCGAGACCGGCCAGTGTGCCTATGGCCTGGCCATGATGCTCGAGCGGGGTATTCTCTACGCACCTCCGGTAGCGCCTTCCCTGTGGCGCCAGATACGCCTGTCACTCTGCGACGCTTCCGCCGAGAAAATTGTGGCCGTCTTTGGCAGCAGCCGCTCCCCCGAGTGCTTCTTGCTCGCCGACGTGCTCAACGTGCTCGGGCTCCCGCTGGGAATCGGACAGGGCAACTATCCCACCTGCCAGTCATCGCGCGCCCTGTCCATGTGGGCCTACAACATGCCGGCAGAACTGCTTCGAATCCTTGCCTGGGCGGCGCGCGACGACGAAGTGGTGATGCGCTTTGAAGGCAACAGCATTTCTTCACGGGAGCTCGGCGCCGGACTGGCGACCGAGCCGCCGGTGGATGTGGATGCGGTATCACTGCTGACTGTGCCGCACCTGGATCGCATCTATTTTGAAATGGGTCGACGCAGTGTCGGGCGTGGAGAAGATCCACACAAATGGGTCAACGCCGAATTCCACGGCGATCATGTTGGCCACGGATTTCGCATTGCCGTAGACGTTTTCACCGGTGGCCTTAAAGACTTCGAAGGGTTTATCCGGGATTTTTATGCGGCCTACCATCCTTTCTACAATGGCAACATTCCGGTCATCAACCCGCAACCGGCCGGTATTGCGGTGACCGACAGCGCCACGCGCTTTCTTGGCTGGCACGCCATCACTATCCAGCGGCTTGCGCTGGACTCAGACGAGGTTATGCGCGTCTACTTTTTTAACCCCAATAACGACAGCGGGCAAAACTGGGGCCAGGGGATTGTCACCTCAACCCAGGGCCACGGCGAGCTTTACGGAGAAGCCTCATTGCCGGTGGCCGAGTTCGCCTCCCGGCTGTATGTATTTCACTATGACCCGCTCGAAAAGGGTGAGCCGGGCGATATCCCAACCGATGAAGTCAATCGGGCCATGGAACTGGCCCAGGGCAGTTGGGCCGCGGGGCGCTAGCCAACCTGGACCGACCGCCGGAAGACGCTTGGGCTTACGCCCATAGAACGCTTGAAGGCGCGACTGAACGACATCTCCGACTCGTAGCCAACACTTAAGGCGATCGACAGGATTTTATCCGGCCGGTCCCTCAGCAGTCGCGCCGCCACCTGTAATCGCCATTGGCTCAGGTACTTCATGGGTGGCACCCCAATCACCCTACTGAACCGTTCAGCCAAAATGGATCGGGAACAATTCAGCTCGGCGGCCAATTTTTCAAGAGTCCAGGTCTCCGCGATGCGACTGTGGAGCAACGAAAGGCATTTTGCGATAAGCGGGTCGGCAAGCCCCCGCATCCAGGGGTTGTTCGTCAGACCCTGGTGTTGCAGATACTGTCTGATGACTTCAATGAACAGCAATTCCCCCAGCCGCCGCATCACGAAACGGCTGCCGGCCCATGAATGGCCGCACTCCCGGAGCACAATATCAATCAGGTCGTTGACAGGGCCCTCCAGCGCCGAGCGGGAAAGCAGGATGTAACGGGGCAACCCTTCAAGCAGCGGGTTCCACGGATAACGATCACACCCCAGAAAACCGCACACCAGTCGGTTCTGTCCAGGGCCGCCACCGCCATTTTCGATGATCAGGGGCAGCTCACCGGCCGCCATCAACGCGAAAAATTGCTGGGCGGGCTCGATATCCTCGTCAGACGGCCCCCGAGGTTGATTCGAAATGGCGTAAGCGTCGCCGTGCGGGAACAGGATAATGTCGCCACCTTCCAGCCTGACGGGCGGTTCGCCTTCCACGGTCGCCCAGCAGGGGCCCTCTATAACAACATGATAGGAGATCACCTGATCAGACGCCGGCAAAATCAGATCCCGGAAATGACGTTCATTCGGCACGCCAGTGGCGAAAGGCCAACTGGGCCGCCAGGCAAAAAACACCGCTCCCTGCAGACGGATGTTCTCAAGCACATTGGAGATGAGTGCATCCACGCCCCCTGCCGTCCCGGACGTTTGGGCAAGTGAATCGGACGACAGGTTATGGTTCCTTTTCATGGTAGTCCCTAGCATATGACGTAAGGGAACCGGATCACCATTGAGACCCGACGATGGAAAAGGAGGCTGCCATGTCCTCACTCAGCAAAGTGGAAACTAAACCCCCAAGCCCTGCTTTAATCTATCACCAACAATTTGTACCCGCATTATTTGGTCAGTGGGGCCCGCGACTTGCGGTCCAAGCCAACCTGCGCAGTGGCACAGCCATACTCGATGTGGGCTGCGGTACCGGTGTGCTGGCCTCGGCTGCCGCCGATATGGTCGGTGATGAATGCGTCACCGGTGCGGATATCAACCCCGACATGCTGGATATGGCCCGGCAACTGCGCCCAAACATCAAATGGCTCCAGGCACCGGCCGAAAACCTTCCGTTGGCTGACGCCAGTTATGACGCGGTTCTGAGCCAGTTTGCCCTGATGTTTTTTGACTCCCGTGTAAAAGGGCTGGCGGAAATGTGGCGCGTGCTCAAACCGGGCGGAACCCTTCTGGTTGCCGTCTGCGATGGCATCCACCGTTCGCCGGGTTACGCGGTGCTTGCTGAAGTGCTGAACAGCCTGTTTGGCCCCGATGTCGCGGAGTCTTTCAGGGCGCCGTTCAGTGCCGGTGACGCGGGCCACCTGCGCGAACTTGTGCAGGAAGCGGGCATCCCTGACGTGAGAATCAAACAACAACTGGGTACCGTGAGATTCGATACTATCGGCAACATGATCGCAACCGAACGCGCCTGTGTGTTCACCCTGGGTGGGATTCTGGATGATGCGCAGTTTACGCAACTGGTGCGCGAAGCTGACATGGCGTTCAAGGACTTTCTGACCGATAACGGGACCGTTGAATTCACCATGCCAGCCTTAACCATTCAGGCGCAGAAAAAAAAAGAGTGAAGGTTGTCGATATCAGGGTCACTGCATCTGGCGGGGGCTGAGCTACAGCATTTGCAGGAGTTGCTGGCTCTGGATTCAGGTCTGGAGCGCCAAACCAGCAGCGGTTTGTGATAACGTTCAGAGAACGGAGAGTATGACTCAATGACTACCAACCTGCCCTTTTCTCAAGCTTGTGAGAACAACAAAGCCCCGATCCTGGAGAGACTGCGTGAGATCTTTGAGGCACCGGGCAGGGTATTGGAGGTGGGGACAGGCACTGGACAGCACGCCGTACATTTCGCAAAGGCCATGCCCCACCTGCAGTGGCAACCGACTGACCATCCCGATGCGGCACACATAGGTCGCCCTCGACTGGAGCAGGCCGCGCTGCCGAATATCCTGCCCATGGTTGAGCTGAACGTAGGGACTGCCCACTGGCCTGTCAATTCCTTCCGATGGGCGTTCTCAGCGAACACCGCCCACATCATGGCATGGAATGAAGTCGAACAGATGTTCGACCACTTCGTGGAGCGCCTGCCAAAAGACGGAGTGTTTTGCCTGTACGGTCCGTTCAATCACCAGGGCCAGTTTTCCAGTGACAGCAACCGACAGTTTGACCAGCATCTAAGAGCCCGAGCACCCCACATGGGCATACGAGATCTGGAAGATCTATCTGCACTGGCAGAGGCGATGGGCCTGATTCTGGCGGAAAACTACGCGATGCCAGCCAACAACCGGCTGCTGGTTTTCAGCCATTAGCTTTCGGTTTCAGCCACTGACTGATCTGCGCCTGGTTCACGACACCGCTCTGGCGGGCAACTTCCCGGCCATTCTGGAACAGCGAGCAAAAACCGGGCACGATTACCAGGGCCTGTCTGGGCCTCAGCGTCTCCTGGCTTGGGAAACACAGAGCCCTTTCTGTGCGTTCGAAGACAAGGTTAGCCGAGATGCTGGGTGCTTTGTACCAGCAACACCACTTCAACCTGATTCAACCCGGAAGACCCTCGAAAAATACATCTGTCCCGGCTTTCGGAAAGTCGTTAAGAAACCGTGACGATTTTTTTATTGTCATGTGAGGAACTCTCTCTGAGGCGGGTAGAAGCTACACCTAGCCCGTTGGAAATCCTGCGGGCCGGAAGGCAAAACGCGACAACTATACCGCCAAGGAGGATCCATCATGTCACGTATCGCTCTGCTTTTACTGGGAAGCTTTCTCATGGCCAGTCTGGCTCACGCCGACCCCGGCCAGCCAAATTTCATGCCCGCCCTCTGGGGTGATGGCGAAGTCTGGGGCACCAAAGGAACCACCACCTTGCCTGCGCCCAGGGCCAACAACATTCAGTCATTCGACGCACTCTACATGGTGACAAATTCCAATAACCCTCAAGGTCAGCTGCCCGTCGCCGAAGCAGCACCTGGCAATTCCGCCTATAACGGTGGGCGCTGGTTCACTCACACGGTGGAATGGACCGAGTCCGCGTTCATGTATCATGGCTTCGTGCCGATTCTGAAATCCTATGAGGACATCCAGTATCACGAATCCATGAATCACCTGGTTATCACTCCGGGATCTTTTGCAGATGGCCCGCCGCCCTACTTCCAGTGCCCCTTGCTGCCGGTGAAGTAAGGTAAGGCTGAGAGCGGGCTGACTCAATCAGCCCGTTTTTCACGTTCGCTCCTTTCCAGACTTCGCACAACCATGCCAGCACATATCGCAATTCGAATCGCCTCTGGAGAGGGTATTCAGGCGAGTGTAATGTCCGTGCTGACCGTCGCTGGCGATAACATCCGCACCCGGCCAATCATAAAGACACCAGGACTTAAAGAAGGCATCGAGCTCGCCTTGGTCGCCATTCAATTCGATGACGCGACGAACAAAGGTTTGTGGTGGGCAGTGGGTCCAGTGCGTATAGGTATTGCTTCCTTCCGTCCATACTTTCACTTCATAACCTGGAGCACCCGGCGCACTGAACGGGAAAATCATTAGCGCCCGGAGAACCCTCTCCATGCGTTTTGCAGGGTCGCGGCTAGTGACACGAAAAGGCACAGATACGGTCGTTAGCATCCAGTTGTAAACCTTCCAGCCCAGATCGCCCACCAGTGTTTTGGCGTACTCCGAAGGCACTCCACGGGCCATCATCTCCTGGTAGGCGGCTGTCGTAATAACTGCGAGAAATACAGTGAGACGGTTGCCGAAGGTGGGCAAATAATCGAGCTCGGCAATTAGAAAATAAATCCGTCCCGGTTTTCATTCACATTCGTCCCGGTTTTCATTCATAGCTCGGCCTACCCGGCTTTCCCCCGAGTTATCGGGTTCTGTGGGTCACACCAACGCTCCATTAACGATGGCCCGCAACTCCTGACGGATCGGGTAAGTCGACGAGGGGATCAGTTGCGTCATGAAGATCACCACCAGTTCCTCGACAGGATCGATAAAAAAGTTGGTACTCGCCAGGCCACCCCAACCGTACTCGCCGACCGATCCGTTGGTCTGGGATTTGGCGACATCAGTCTTTACCGAAAAGCCCAGGCCAAAGCCACTCCCGGCATAAGGTGTCTCGCTGAACGCACCGACGGATAGACCTGGCAGGTCCTGATTGTCAGGTAGGTGGTTACGACGCATGAATTCCAGAGTTTTTCGACCAATAACCCGCCGCCCCCGAAACTCTCCGCCCTGACAAAGTGCCTGGGCAAAGTGGAAATAATCGTCAATGGTGGAAACCAGCCCGCCGCCGCCAGACACAAACTTACTTTTGTGCCGGAAAGGGGACGTCTGCGGATCGTCCTGCAGCTTGAACTGATCGCCGGGCTGGTACTGATAGCAGGCGGCGAAGCGGTCAAGCTGATCGTCGCGGACCTGGAAGCCGGTGTCAGGCATGTCCAAAGGTTCAAAGATATGCTCTCGCAGATACTCATCAAAAGGCTTATCAGCCAGCAGCTGCACCAGATACCCCAGCACATCCGTGCTGACCGAATAGTTCCAGGCCGTACCTGGCGAGAACTCCAGCGGCAGTTCCGCCAGCTGATTGACCAGTGCTTCCAGCGTCATACTCCGGCTGCCATCCAGCTTTAGGTCCCGGTAGGCAGCGTCAACGTTGGTGCGGTTCATAAATCCGTAGGTCAGGCCGGACATATGCGTGAACAGGTCGCGAATGGTCATGGTGCGAGTCGCGGGTTCGGTCAGGAAATTGGGATGGACACCGCTTTTATAAACCCGCAGGTTTTTCCAGGCCGGAATATACTTGTGTACGGGATCATCCAGCAGAAACCGCCCCTGCTCATAAAGCTGCATCATGGCGATAGATGTGACCGGCTTAGTCATGGAATAAATGCGGAAAACCGTATCCCGGCAGACCGGCTTGTTGCGCTCCACATCCATCAGCCCTTGAGCTTTTACATAGGCAATTTCCCCTCGCCGGGCCACCAGTGTCAGTGCGCCGGGCAATTTTCCAGGCTGGATATAGCGACGGTCAAGGTGGCCTTCAATGTTAGGAAGATGGTCCGATGCGAGGCCGGCAACCTGTTTGAGTTCCGCCATAGAGGAGGCTCCTTGATTATGTGGTTTTGGAGTCATTGCGGCGTTATTAAACAATGATCCTGGAGCTCGCGGCCAGCCGTGATTTGAGATTATGCAGCCCCGGAGGCCATGGGAAATAAATCCGTCCCGGTTTCAGTCCCGCTTTCAGCACCCAAAGCAGCTTTCGCCCGAAAGACCAGTTTGTGGCGCGGATTCTGGGCACGTTCGACATAATTAGATCGGGTTTACTTTAGCCAGCGGAGTTTCTGTATGATCACAAGGAACCCGGGACGTTTCTTTTTTCAGTCGGCTGAAGGCAGGCTCCCTCCCAGCATGTTTTCAACCACTGCCGCATTATAGAAAGTTTCAACGCACTGGATTTTGCCTTCCCGCACACGAAACCAGATGGCAAGGCGCACATCCCCGATCGGCTCAAAGTAGGTACGGTAATCCAGGATCGCAAACACGTGGTCACCGTCGGCACTGAGCTGACGCAGAACCAGGTCTTTCTGAATGGCAAACATACCGAACTGGTAGGCCAGCATGTCGTCCCGGCTCAGGAAACGCATGTTCGGCCCCACATATTCAAACCCTTCGGCAGCCAGCAAGGCCTTTGCTTCATCCAGCCGCTGGGCACGGATATCCGCGATGAACTGAGCCACAATATCCATTGGCTGCATGAATACACTCCAAGTTCCAGAACGGGCAAGGTTGAATACGCAGGATTTCATAAACAGTAGCGCACCAGGCTCCCTGAATACCAGAAAACAGAGCGGCGACAATGAGTCGATTGCCCCGGCCTGTCTGCCCCTAAACCCCGCGCTCAATTATTCAACCGTGATCGTGATCTGCTCAGAGACGACCGGCTGACTGTGCGGCACATGCGCATAATTGCCCAGTAACAACCGCAAAGTGTGCTCGCCAGGCTGCAGCGTAATCTCGGTTTCTGTTTGCCCTCCGCCGAAATGCTTGATTTGATCGGTGGCTGGAAGCGGCTTGCTCAAATCGGACGGCACCTCAGTATCGATCAACAAATGGTGATGCCCGGTACCCGCTTTCTCGACACCCGCAGGCGCGACACCCATATTCCGCAGACCAAACACGACCTTGAAGGTGCCCTCAACCGTTGCACCATCGCTTGGCTGAACAAAATACACTTCGGCATTTGCAGGGGCATCTGACATCATGCTCTCAGCAAACGCGTTTACTGGCACGATCAACAGAGCTGAAAACAAGGTGATTGCGATCCTGTTCATTTCACGTCCTCCTTTACATTCGTGAAATGCCAGTATAGCCGGCGAAATGGAGTATCGATATCTGCCAAACCGGGACGGACTTATTTCCCCTCACTCCAAAAGCCCATAAGGCCGCTCCAGCGCAGCACCCACATCGCCGATGGAGAACACCCTCGCGAATTCCGCGAATCGTTGCCCGCCAAACCACAGCTGGACAACAGGCAAAGAAAAGATACCGCGAGCAGCACACAACGGGCCGGCAGCTTCCTGGCAATCGATGTAAGCGGTCACCAGTTTCGGGAATTCCTCGCTGGCAAGCTTTTCGAGCTGAGGTTTCATGGCCTGACAGACGCCGCAGTGCGGTCCGCCAAAGAGGAGAAGAACAGCCGGTCTGGACTGTAGCAGTTCCGATAAAGCTTCTTCTGAGCAGACGTTTTTCACTCGGGTTTTATGACGAAAGAACTGCTGGCGTACCAGAGTGACTCGGTCTGCCGGCAGAAGATCAACGAAGGGCGGATGGAATACATCGACATTCACCTCTCCCATGTTGCCCAGCACGCCTGGTCCGGCTTCTTCGGTAAACTGGACGTGGCGGTGATCGAAGTGGCCGGCGTGACCGAGGATGGCAAACTGATTCCCTCTTCCTCCATCGGCAACATCGCCAACGCCGTACTCGCCGGCCTGAACGACGGTCCGTTCAAGAACCTGACCTCCTACACCGAGGTACTGCAGGATGGCATGCTCGGCTGGGCGTCATCGCCATAAACGGCATGATCGAGGCAGACATCCAGTGTCCCGGTTTTCCACAATGCCACTACCAAGGCCCCACCACATAACCAAGCTTCTCCGGCAACCACAGCGCGATGCCCGGCATCAGCATCACCACCAGCAGGCTGGCAGCCATGGCCGCGATAAAAACCAGCGCCCAGCCTATGGTATGTTCCAGGCGAATGTTGGCGATACGGGTGGTAACCATCAGGTTGACGGCAACCGGTGGCGTGAACTGCCCGATGGCAGTATTCATCGCCAGCAGAATGCCAAACCAGATCGGGTTCCAGCCGAAATGATTCATCAGTGGCAGCACAATCGGGATCAGGATCAGGTAGATGGAAATTGCATCCAGCAGCATACCGGCGATCAGTACCAGTACCATCACCAGCCCCAGCAGCACCCATCCGTTTTCCGAGAGAGAAAGCAGCGCATCAGCCAGATGCTGGAAGGTGCCCAGGGTGGCGCCGGCCCAGGCAAAGATGCCGGCCAACGCAATGATGAACATGACCACACCGGAGGTGACGGCCACAACCGCCGCCTCAGTGGGCGTAAAGAGCCCCGAACGCAGCCCGCCGAGAATGATCACCGGCGCAAACAGCGCCGGCAAAGCCGCCTTGAAGCTGGGCCAGAGCGGCGGACGCTCTACCGTCTCCGGATCTTCCCAGCGATACTTCCTGGAAAAATACAGCGCCGGCGCCAGCAGGGACACACCCGCCAGGATGCCCGGGAACAACCCGGCGGCAAACAGTGCCCGCAAATCCACGCCCGGCACCACAATGGAATAGAGAATCAGCGCAATGGACGGCGGAATCAGAATCGCGGTAGACGACGAAGCCGCAATCAGCGAAGCGGAGAACGGCTGCGGATAGCCCGCCTTCTTCATGCTCGGTAACATGACCATTGCCACTGCGGCTGCATCGGCAGGACCGGAACCACTCATCCCCCCCATGATGAGGCACACCAGCACCGCGACAACGGTAAGTCCGCCATGCCGGGGACCAATAATCGCCTGGGCAAACCGCACCAGACTGGCGGCCACCCCCGCACGCTCGAAAATCAGGCCGGTCAGAATAAACAGCGGAATCGCAATCAGCGGGTACTTGGCCACACTGTTGTAGGTGTTGGTGCCGAAGGTACCCAGCATGGCCAGAGGCAACCCTGCCACAATGCCGACAACACCACCCACACCCAGAGCTATAGCCACCGGCACACCCATCAGCAGAGCCAGCAGGAAGCTGGCGATCATCAACAGATCAGGACTCATGAATCACCTCCGGATCGATCTTGCCGCGCAGGCGATCAATCGTGTTCTGGGTCATCCGGATGATGATGGCCACTGACAACAACGGCAGCCAGATTACGTAGATCCAGTTGGGCAGCCCCAGCCCCGGTGACAGGGATTCCCACTGGTATTCCTGAAGGGCGAAGGTACTGCCATACCAGGTCATGATGCCCAGAACGGTCACACCAGCGAGCCACTGCAGCACGTAAACCACCTTGCGCGCCCAGAGTGGAAGGTAGTGTTCAATCAGCTCGATGCGGATGTGCTGGTTGTGGCGCGCAGCCACCGCCGCTCCCGCAAAAGTGAGTACGACCAGGCAGAAAACCGAAAACTCCTCGGTAAAGGCAAACGATGCATCCGTGGCGTAGCGGACGATGACGTTGCCAAGGCTGATCCCGCAGATCGCGATCAGGGCGATGGTGGCCAGGATCGCGTCCACTTCGCCACGGGATTTCTCGATCTCCCACTGGCCGGCATCAATCGCGGCCTGCTTCAGCAGGGCCTGATCTTCTTCGGAGAACTGGTCCCACACCTGGTTGCTGACGGCAAACACCAGCGGGTCTGCCATGTAGTGCCAGCGGGTCAGGTAGCTCTGGCCAACCTGATCGATACGCGCCACGTCGAAGACCGACAGCGGGTTTTCCTGGCCATCTACGGCACCGGTGGTCAGTGCCGGCTTGGCATCGGCCCAGCTCATCTGAGTGGGGTTGGCGCCCAGGGCGGTAAAGGTGTCCTGAAACAGCGGCGAACCCACAACTCGAATTTTCAGCCCGTCCAGATCGGCCGGTTCATCAATGGTCAGCTTGGAATTGGACAGCTCGCGGAAGCCGTTCTCACCCCAGGCCAGCGGGGTAACACCACGTTTCTTGATCGCGGCAAAGATCGCCTCACCTGTCTCCCCCCGGGTAATCGCATCAATGGCGGCATAATCCGGCATCAGGAACGGCAGGGAAAACAGATTCAGTTCCGGAACCTGGGGCGACCAGTTAATGGTAGAACCGACCGCCATATCGATCAGCCCGGAACGCATGGCGGAGAACTCCTTGGTCTGGTCTCCGGAGACCAGCTGGGAGTTGCTGTAAATCTTCATGTTGAAGAAGAGAAAAGCTGTCTCGGTTTACCACACTTTTATTCAGATCCTGCGCCCCGATATTTAGGTTACTAACGTCCCAACAACTCTCTCAAGGAATCTCAATGAACGCCATCCTCAAACAGTTCCTCCTGGTTTCAAGCATCTACCTCCTCGCTCCATCCGTTGACGCCTTGAGCCTGAACGACACCCTTTCCAAAGGCTCGGCAGCGATTTCTTCAACCACAGACGTCACGAGTGAGGCGCAGCAACTGGTCGGACAGCTGCAGGGTCAGCTTGGTGTTACCAAGACTCAGGCAATGGGTGGCACAGGCGCACTGCTGCAGTTGGCCAAGAACCAGCTCGGCGCCGAGACAATGGGGACGCTCACCGGAAAAGCTACGGGGCTATCCAGCCTTTTGGCGGGTGGCAGCAGCCTGAGCGACAGCCTGCTCTCCAACATCTCGTCCATGGACGGTGTGCAGTCGGCGTTCTCCGCACTGGGCATGGAAAGCGCCATGATCCAACAGTTTGTTCCCATCCTGATGAGTTTCCTGGGCGATCAGGGAGTGGGCTCATCAATACTGGGGCAATTACAGAGCCTTTGGGCGCCGGCGGGATAAGCGAGTGGTAAGGCCACACGAGGGCTGAACCTACCCTGTTGCCGCTACCACGATGCCTGTATCTGGGGACTAAGCTACAGCATGTTGCAGGAGCTGCTGGTGATGGCTCCCGAAAATAAATGACACTGTTGCTATGCAGCCTCCATGAGGCATCTGGCAGACCGACCGAACGTTACAGGAGAGCCCGAAACATCATCAGGCGGAAACTGAATCTGTCCCGTTTTTCTTGATTGGGCGGGAGTAAAGATCGAGAAAACCCGCTTTAACCGAATTGACGAGTCGCCAGTGAGGCCGATCCATGACGTCCTTAACCCTTCAAGCACTGCGCTTTACCCGATGAAGGGAGGACCCATGGATCCCACACAAAGTCATTGGGTGACGAGCTTTTCGAGATCCGCGCAAAAGCCAAAGAAGGAATCGGGAGAGGAATCTTCTGCTACATGCAGGGCAAGCGAATTATAATTCTGCATGCCTTTGTAAAGAAGGATCAGAAAATACCGAAGAAAGACCTGGAACTCGCGAAAGAGCGATTGAAGGAGGTCAAAAAATCATGAGTTTCGAACAGTTTAAGCAGAAAGCGCTGAAAGATCCCGAGGTTCGTCAGGAATACGATGCCCTCGAGGAAGAATTCAGCCTGATCGACCAGCTGATTTCCATGAGGACGAAAGCGGGCCTCACCCAGGAAGATGTCGCGAAGAAACTCGGAACGAACAAAAGCAACATCTCCAGGCTTGAGCGTGGCCGTAGCAATCCAAGCTGGGGAACGCTCAGCAAATATGCCGCAGCCTGTGGTTTTCGGGTAAAGCTGGAAGCGGTTGAAGACGACCGGGCATTAGCCTGATATCCGAGAAGAGGGTGGCGGGATCTATCCAAGAAGCACAGCAAGAGGTTGCCGGCTTTCCACTACAAGTGCAACGTAACGCCGTTTTTACTCAGCACTTTCGTGATGACCTCAATGTTCGGTGGGCCCGGAGGGATTTCCTTGTCCACCGCTGCGAACATCTGGGTCGCCTTACTCCCTGCACCGGTCACTTCCAGCATTTCGCCGCCATCCGGCCCATACTGGAATGAATGCACGGTTCCGCCCGGCACGAAAACCAGCGTGCCCGGCATACAGGTCTCCATTCTGCCCTCGCAGTTGAAGTCGACGCTTCCCTTGAGCACAAAAAATGCCTCGTCCCAATCATGACTGTGCGGGGGAGGCCCCATGCCTTTCTCCCCAGATTGAAATGTAAACTCCTGCCCCTGCGTGATCTGCTTTGCGGCGAGAACGGTAACATTCGTACCTACTACACTCAGCGCGTTCTCATAATCACCCGGTCTAACGATGGTTGAGTGCCTTTTCATCAGTGTGCTCCTGCCCGGCTTTTCATGCCCTTTAAGAGCATCACGCTGAGCTAGTATGTAACTTCTTCGTCGTGAAACGGCGTAAGGGCCCCACCCAAGAACACCTGGTCGTAATTGGAGTTTAGAACAGGGAGCGCAAACCACACTCAGAAAACCGAAAATGAATCCGCCAGGTTGTCGGCTCGCCTGAACCACCAAAGAATAGTTTCTTGGGCACGGGGCCCGTAACGGATTAAGGTAGAAGCTTTCCACCGGAGACAGACATTCCATGGCAACTGCGAACCTGATTTGGGGGCTGATTCTTTACCGTATCTCGTAACCAATACCCTGGCCCTGGTGGCTTTCGGCGTGGCACTCATGTTCTCGCCCCGGTTCATTGAACTCTGACCCATTCTCCAAAGCGATCGCCTATGCCTCTTGTATGCACAAGGGGGCCATTGGCCCCGAGGTTTTCCGGCGCAATGGCGCAATATAGTGGTCTCTGGCCTGAACCTACTGGCCCTGAAAGGCAAAACTTTCCGAGAAGTTTACACCTGGCGGCATTGGGCTCGGGGTGGTGCTCGCATCCATGCTCGCAAAGACCCTGGCCGCCCAGGACTTTATCCTTGGTGAAAACCATCGGCAGGTGGTACTAAAGCTGGTTTCCACCGGAGCCTTCGCTGGCGACAACAGCCAGCGTTATGGTCGCTGTCATGGCCTTATTGGCGGCGTTTTCGGCCTTGTCCGGTGTTATTTCCGATCCGGTTCAGGCGGCGGTCGGCTTGCATCGTCGGCGCCTGCACAAGCTACTGAATCACCTGCAGCGGGACGTTACACGCAGCACCCAAAGCAGCTTTCGCCCGAAAGACCAGTTTGTGGCGCGGATTCTGGACATGTTCGACATGATCAAGTCGGGTTTACTTTAGTTAGTTTCCATCCATAAACATAAAAAGCTGATATTAAACAGGAAAATTCAGTAACCGAGAGGGAAACCTCCAGCGGAAAATGGTATTCTTTGTCGCAAGCCATTGAAACAAAAGAACAACCAAAAATCC
>Ga0208300_100792_pt1 | contig 18108 bp, 16 predicted proteins | sample 23_taG_FD_184096 | JGI IMG/M metagenome (GOLD analysis project Ga0208300, IMG submission 184096) | Marine viral communities from Cariaco Basin, Caribbean Sea - 23_WHOI_OMZ (SPAdes) (version 2) | ecosystem: Environmental > Aquatic > Marine > Oceanic | place: Caribbean Sea: Cariaco Basin... | reverse complement strand
CCATTTATCACTCAAAACTTATCAACGTACCGACCTATATTCATCGTTTAGGGATGCCGCAAAACCGACATCGGCATTTATTATGGGCAACAGAACTGGACGTCATCATCTGTCCACTCGTAGCGGTCGATAAACAAGGCAATCGTATGGGCATGGGTGGTGGATTTTATGATACAACGCTTGGCAAAAGCTATCGGTCAGGGGTCAAGAAACCGTTAAAAATTGGTTGGTGTTATGACTTTCAAGTGGTTGAACAATTAGCGCGTCAACCGTGGGATGTGCCGTTAGACGGTTTGATTACGCCAAGTGGCTTAATGTGGTTTAAACCCACTCATATTGATGAGTCTGAACTAAAGAACTCTAGCGCCGATACGGTTGATAGCTACTTACAAACACTAGGTAATGATGACGCTAGGGAAATGCTTTATTACAGTCAAGAACAAAACTTTAGTTCTGATGAGCTATCAAGCGTTATTAATGAGGCGCGTTTGAATGAGCTGCTAGCGCAGAGTGACGAGTTCTTGAATAATTTGGGTAATGAGATAGGGGATTTTGATGAGGGTGATAATAACAGTGAAAAATGACTTACATCGAACAGCAGACTGAAAAATGTAAATTAAACCTTTATAAAAAATCAAAAAAGGCGAATGATTATCAAATCACTCGCCTTTTTTATATCTATTGCCAAAGTTTAGATTATGAATTAAAGCACCATCGCTGCAATCCAGCCAAACGCCAATAGCGGTATATTGTAATGAATAAAGGTTGGTATCACACTATCTCTGATATGGTCATGTTGACCATCAACGTTTAGACCAGACGTTGGCCCAAGCGTCGAGTCGGACGCGGGCGAGCCTGCATCACCAAGCGCGCCAGCCGTACCGATAATCGCCACGGTTGCTAGTGGTGAAAATCCTAGTGACATACATAGCGGTACATAGATCGCCGCCACAATCGGAATGGTCGAGAACGACGAGCCAATACCCATGGTCACTACTAAGCCAATCCCTAGCATAACAAAGGCAGCAATCGCTTTATTTCCTGCAAACAGGTTAGTCGCACCATCAATCAGCGGCGCAATCTCCCCTGTCGCCTTCATTACTTCTGCAAAGCCTTGCGCGGTAATCATAATAAAGCCAATCATCGCCATCAGCTTGATACCGTCGTTAAACACGCTATCGGCTTCGCGCCATTTGACCACACCCGTCGCCATAAATACCGCAAAACCAAACATCGAGCCTAAGAGCAGCGAGTCGGTATACAGCTGCACCACAAAAGCGGTAACAATAGCCGCTAGCGCGATAAGCGTTTTGAGCTTACTTTGTGTCTTAGCGCCAGCAGCGGTTTTGCTCAAGGCGTCATTGGCCACCACGGCGTCATGCGCTTCTTTATCTACTGCGACTTGCTGATAGTCACGCGGCTTACGATAGCTGATAAATATCGCTGTTAATAAGCCGACAAGCATCCCTGTCGCCGGAATCGCCATCGCCTTAGTGACGGAGATATCGCTAATATCGATACCCGCTTCTCCAACGTTTTTGAGCATGATCTGATTGAGATAAATATCACCAAAACCATAAGGGATAAACATATAAGTGGTAACCAGACCAAAGGTCAACAGGCACGCGACCAGACGGCGATCTATCTGCATACGGTTGAACGCCAGCAGCAATGGCGGCACCAGCAGCGGGATAAAAGCGATATGAATGGGGATTAGGTTTTGGCTAAAGCAGCTCATCATCACTAGGCCTGCAAACAGCAGATACTTAATCATCGCGCTGGTGCCACCAGCATCGATACGCTTGATGACCGCTCCTGCGAGTGACTGCGGCAATCCTGAATGCGCAATCGCTACCGCAAAAGCACCTAATAATGCATAAGAGAGGGCAATACCTGCCCCGTTTTGGATACCTTCTTGAAAGGCTTCTAAAGTTGCAGTGATACCTAAACCGGCGAGCAAGCCGCCCGCTATAGCACCGATGAGCAAACTGAGTACCACATGGACTCGCGCCAGTGACAGCCCAAGCATAATCACTACCGCTAGTAGCACCGCATTAATGGTCATACTCTTTGCCCCTATTTAGCCTCAATATTACTTGTCGTCTCATCAAAAAATTCAAAATCAACCTGTCTATAAGACGGGCGCTATTTTACCTGATTCTAACGATAAAGCCTATGCGCAGAACCCCGCAGACAAATAAAACCGAGCAAATAAAGAGACAATATCCTCGTTTCTGTTGGCAATAGAGCCTTGCAATTTTTTATAGCAACACCATTTATCTATCATGAAACACTAACTTGACTGAACAAGTTTAGTGAATAAGGAATGAATATATGACTGACTATAATATTGATAAAGACAATATCGACATCGATGTGTCAGCAGCAACGCCTGATACTGATGAACAAAATGTTGATAAAAACACTGCCGATAATGGCTCAGACAATCATTTGCCACTATTGGCACTACGCGATGTGGTCGTCTATCCGCACATGCAAATCGCCCTATTTGTCGGTCGCACGCCATCGGTCAAAGCCGTTGAGCTGGCGCAGGCTGAGTATGGCAACAAAGTACTGGTCGTGGCACAAAAAGATTCACTCACCGAAGACATTGATCAAGATAACCTCTATCAGTATGGTACCGTGTGCCGCATCGTCAGCACGATGCCGCATGATAGCGATGAAAACTGCATCAAGGTGCTGATCGAAGGCCAATATCGTGCCCGCGTCGATGCTATAGAAAACCATGCAGACAGCCAAGACGACGTCTTAATGGCGACTTTTGAGCGTGCTGATCTCGATGTCAGTATGGATGAGAGCCAGCAAAAAAATACCATTCAAGCCTTAACCACGTTGTTTGAAGGCTATGCTGATGCTCGTCTGCGTAATGCGCGTGAGCTGACTCGCGTGGCCAAACGCATCGATGATTTGCTTGAACTGGTCTATTTCATCTCAACCCGCGTGTCGATGGATCTTGAGGTTAAGCAATCGTTTTTAGAAGAAGACGATATCAAAACCCATATCAATACCTTGACCGAGTACTTAGTGAAGCAAAGCGCTGAGCAGAATATCGAGCAAGATATCCAAGATGCGGTTCGTCAGCAGATGGAAGACAATCAGCGCGAGTACTTCTTAAACGAGAAGATGAAAGCGATCAAAAACGAGCTATCAGGTCTCAATGATGGCGCGTTTGATGGCGAAGATGATGTCGCTGAGCTTGAGCAGCGTCTAGAAGATGCTGACTTGCCAGAAGATGTGCGCAAAAAAGCCGAGCAAGAGTTGAAAAAACTCAAAATGATGCCTCCTGCATCGAGTGAATCATCAGTCGTACGCAACTATATTGAGTGGATTTTGGACACGCCGTGGAATGCGACGACCAAAGTTTCGATTAATTTAGACAAAGCCAAAACGGTGCTGGACGAAGATCATTATGGCTTGCAAGATGTCAAAGATCGCATCTTAGAATATCTCGCCGTACAATCGCGAGTGAAAAAACTTCGTGGTCCGATTCTTTGTTTAGTCGGCCCTCCGGGCGTTGGTAAAACCTCGTTGGGTGAGTCGATTGCACGTGCAACGGGTCGTAAGTTTGTCCGTATGGCGCTTGGCGGCGTCCGTGATGAAGCGGAAATCCGCGGTCATCGCCGTACTTATATCGGTGCGATGCCAGGTAAAATCGTACAGTCACTGGCAAAAGTCGAAGTTAAAAACCCGCTATTCTTATTAGATGAAATCGATAAAATGGCGCAAGACTTCCGCGGCGATCCAGCTTCAGCGTTGCTTGAAGTATTAGACCCTTCACAGAACGATACCTTTAACGACCATTATCTAGACATGGATTTAGATTTATCGCAAGTGATGTTTATCTGTACTGCCAACAGCATGGATATCCCGCCTGCCCTGCTTGACCGGATGGAAGTCATTCGTCTACCGGGTTATACCGAAGAAGAAAAGGTCAATATTGCGCAGAAATACCTTGTACCAAAAGCGATTAAAAATAATGGCCTTAAAGAAGGTGAAATTGAGATTGTAGAAGCAGCACTGCACAGCATCGTGCGTAGCTATACGCGTGAAGCGGGTGTACGTAACCTTGAACGCGAAGTCAATAAAATCTGCCGCAAAGTGGTACGCGGTTCGGTCGAAAATCATGGCGCCCGCGCACCGAAAAAAGCAGAGCGTCAGCTGGTGGTGGTCGATGACAAAAACATCGATGATTATCTAGGCGTCCATCAGTACGACTACGGTCTGGCAGAAGAAGAGCCTGAGATCGGCCGCGTAACTGGTCTTGCTTGGACACAAGTCGGTGGTGAGCTACTTACTATCGAAGCGGTGGCGATGAAAGGTAAAGGCGAGCTGAGCTTTACCGGATCGCTTGGTGATGTGATGAAAGAGTCTATTCGCGCAGCAATGAGCGTAGTACGTGCTCGCGGTGACAGTCTTGGCATTGACTATGAGACAGTCAAAACCACAGATATCCATGTGCACATGCCAGAAGGCGCCACGCCAAAAGACGGTCCTTCTGCTGGTGGTGCATTGACGACTGCACTGGTCTCTGCCTTGACAGGTATTGCCATTCGTCCAGATATCGCCATGACAGGTGAGATCACCTTGCGCGGTAAAATCTTACGCATCGGCGGTCTCAAGGAGAAGCTGCTGGCTGCGCATCGCGGTGGCATCAAGCATGTGTTGATTCCAGAGAGTAATGAGCGCGACCTAGCTGATATCCCCGACAACGTCAAAGAAGGCTTGACCATTCAGCCAGTGGCGACAATTGATGAGATATTAAAAGTAGCGCTGGTCAGTATGCCAGTGCCACTCAAGCCTGCCAAAGTAACGGTTGATAAAACCTCAAGCAAAGCGCTGCATAACTAATCTGATTCGTTACTAATCCCGTCTTACAAAGTAAAGAGCCGCTCATCGTCATGATGGGCGGTTTTTTTGCCTCATGCTTTTTAAACCCATACGATACTTACATTTATTAACCGATTGTTGCGCATTTGATGAATAACTATACCTAATGCTTGGCTATACTGATTGCGACATTAAGCAATGCTTGAGTAATTAAGCAGTGTTTGAGGACAGTTTTTGAGTACAGTGTTTAAGCACTCAGAAAACATGAGTACTTTGAGAAAACAGTAGACATTCATCACAACGAATAAATATAAATGGAGAGAATAATGAATAAGTTAATGCTTAGTAGTGCCCTATTATGTGGTTCGGCTCTTGCCATGACTGGCTGTCAAACGGTCGAAGGTCAAATGCAAACAGGCAACCCTGTCAATCAGCCAGCACTAAAATCTACCATCAAAGCCGTCGCTGGTAACCAAAACGAAGTCGGACAAGTATTCTTACGTCCAGTAGATGGCGGCGTACAGGTATATGGTAAGCTGATGAACTTGCAGCCTGGTAAGACCGTATCGCTTCATATTCACGAGACAGGCAGCTGTGCCAATATGGGTAAAGCAGCAGGCGGCCACTTTAATCCAGATAATAAACCGCACTCAAACCCTGATGACATGAATGGCCATGCAGGAGATCTACCTAACTTGACAGCAAACGAAGATGGTGTTGCTACTATCAACTTTGTAAATAAGAAAATCTCCGCTGCTGATGCCGGTAAATATAGTGTTAACCGTTTAGCATTTATCGTGCATAGTGGGGTTGACGATTATACTAGCCAGCCAGCTGGTAATGCAGGCGATCGCGTTGCTTGCGGTATCATCGAAAAGACCTAATCGCAGTAGTTCGGTCGTAAAACATAGCCGTTTGCTAATAAAAAACCTCTTAGAGCATCTAAGAGGTTTTTTTGTTAGGCATTAACATCGCAAGGTATGGTCGAATCCAAATAAATCAGATACGCGGCTATTAGATCGCTCACTGTATCGGTATCCAAGATTGGCTATCGTTTGGACTGGTATTGATTACTCCTCAACCCACTCGCCGTTACGCCAGTACAAACCCCAACGCGTGGCTTTGCCGTTTTTTTCAGAGCCGATATATTGCTCTTTTTTCTTACGTGACCAGCGCAGTATCGTTGGATTGCCATCTGGATCTTCATCTGGCCCGTCAAACAGATACTGGAATTTATCTTCCATCTTATCCTTGATAGGTCGCAGCTCAGCCAGCTTGGGCGCACGAGTTTCTCGCACTTTTGGGAACTTTGAGGCGGCGAGGAACATGCCTGCAGCGCCTTCACGCAAGATAAAATAGTCATCATGCTTGGTTGATTTGAGCTCTGGCAGATGAATCGGATCCATACGCGGTGGTGCAGCTTCACCGGTTTTTAGCACTTTACGGGTGTTGTCACACTGCTGGCAGGCAAAATAAGGGCCAAAGCGTCCAGTCTTTAGCTCCATTTGTCCATCGCACTTATCACAATCAATGGTTGGCGCATCTGAGCCTGGGACTTCAAACTTACCTTCTTCTAAGATATAACCGTCGCAGTCAGGATTGTTACCGCAGATATGCAGTTTCAGGCCGCCATCGACGATATAGCCGTTCATCGCTGTACCACATTTGGGGCAGCGTTTTTTCTCCATCAGGTCTTTGACTTCCGCCACTTCATCGGCCGCGTCGCTTTCATCAAGATTGGCAAAAGCTTCGACTGGCATCAAGTTTTTGGTGCCTTTGCAGCGCTCTTTTGGCGGTAAGTTATAACCGGTGCAGCCTAAAAACACCCCCGTCGAGCCGGTACGCAGCTGCATTGGACGCGAGCATATATCGCAGTGCACGTCTGGCACATCGGTCGGGTCATTGGGGCGCATGCCGTCTTTTTCTTTGGCGCGCTCGAGCGTCTTTTTAAAGTCGCCATAAAAGTTATCTAGCACATCTTTCCAGTCTTGATCGCCTTCTGCGACGTGATCTAGCTTGTCCTCTAACGCGGCAGTAAAGGTATAGTCCATTAAGTCTGGGAAGCTTGCGGTCAATCTATCGGTGACGATATCGCCCATTTTTTCGGCAAACAAGCGCTTGTTTTCGAGCTTGACATAGCCGCGGTCTTGAATGGTGGAGATGATAGAGGCATATGTCGATGGACGGCCGATGCCTTTTTTCTCCAGCTCTTTGACAAGGCTGGCCTCGGTATAGCGCGGTGGTGGCTTGGTAAAGTGCTGGCTTGGGTCGAGCTTATCTAGGGTCAACTGATCGCCTTCTTTGACATCAGGCAGTAGCGTATCGTCAGTCTTGGCAGGCGGCATGACTTTGGTATAGCCATCAAACACCATGGTACGACCGCGGGCTTTTAGCTCGACATCGCTTGCCGCCACAAATAAATTCACCGATAGATACTTTGCTGGCAGCATCTGACAGGCGACGAACTGACGCCAAATCAGCTCGTACAGACGTATGGCATCGCGCTCAACGCCTTTGAGCTGGGTGGATTTCATATGGACATTAGATGGGCGAATCGCCTCATGCGCCTCTTGTGCACCTTGTTTGTTGCCATAAAAATTTGGTTTTTCTGGCACATATTTATCGCCATAGCTGTCTTCGATATAGCCACGCACAGCCGCCAAGGCATCACCAGACAAAAAAGTCGAGTCGGTACGCATATAGGTAATGTGCCCCGCCTCATACAGGCGCTGCGCCAAAATCATGGTCTTCTTCACTGAAAACCCTAAGCGTGTGCTGGCCGCTTGCTGCAAGGTCGAGGTGATAAACGGCGCACTCGGACGCGACTGCGTGGGTTTTTCTTCACGCTCTTTGACGATAAAATCGCTGGTTTTGAGTACTGCTAAGACTTTATCGGTCTGCTCTTTATTGGCCAGCTTAAGCGTTTTGCCGCCTTGTTTGGTCGCCTCTAGGCGAATCGAGCTTTGTTCAGCATCTGTCGGTTTTTTGGCATTACTAGCGGTAACGTGGGTATCGGCATGAATTTGCCAGTATTCCTCTGGAATAAAAGCGCGAATCTCATGCTCACGCTCGACCACCAAGCGCATCGCAACCGACTGCACACGGCCCGCCGAAAGACCACGTGCGATTTTTTGCCATAGCAGCGGCGATACCATAAAGCCGACGACACGGTCTAAAAAGCGCCGCGCTTGCTGGGCGTTGACACGGTCGATATCGAGCTTTGATGGCTCTTTAAACGCATTTTGAATGGCGGATTTGGTAATCTCATTAAAAACCACACGCTGGTATTTGCTATCAGGGCCGCCGATGACTTCTTTTAGATGCCAAGCGATGGCTTCCCCTTCTCTATCCATATCCGTGGCCAGATAAATTTTGTCAGCGTCTTTGGCCAGTGCTTTTAGCTCTTTGATGACTTTGGTTTTGTTTGGCAGCACTTCATAGACGGCCGCCCAGTCATGCTCTGGATCGACACCCATACGGCGCACCAGTGCTTGCTGCGCTTTTTCTTCTTTGCTCAGCGTCTCATCTTTTTTGGCAGCGGTTGTCTTTTTTGCACTTTTACTGGCACTAACGGGCAAATCACGGACATGACCGATACTTGAGCGTACGATAAAGTCATCACCAAGGTATTTATTAATGGTTTTTGCTTTGGCGGGTGACTCGACAATCACCAACGACTTGCCTTTTTTTGGGTTATCGGTCGCGGATGCTGGAGTTTTTTTGGTTGTGGTTTTTGCCATATGTGACGACACCATAATATAAGTAGATGAAAAGTAGGTTTAAATTCAGCAGCATGGCAATTTATGGTAGCTAAGTATATTCGCTCAGCGATTTATTGTAGTAATGGCTGCCAATAAAAACGGTTATGAAACAAACACTAACCATAATACAAAGCGCAGGTTATAAAGACGTTACACTGCTAAGTATTAAGCTGTCAACTGCAAATGACTGAGAGTTTGCCAAAAGTGCTTGCATATTGCTATTAAATGGAGACGAAAAATTGCTTTACCAGCTTTAGGGATTTTTTTGCATTTGTCGCGCCCATTTGTCTAGGTTTGCCTTTAGGACTAATAGATCAGTCTCAATCATTTTTTGTTGATAGGCGGGGTTGGTCGCTGGACGCACATAGGCGATATCTTCCCAGTAAATCACGATGCTATTGGCTTTGGTCAACAGCCCTTTGACAAAAGGCTCGATGCTCGCAGGCAAGTCCAGCGGCGCTCTGTCCAAAGCAAAGTTGGCCGGTTTGATGACAGGCTTGCTATGAGTCGCGCGAATCGCACTTGGCACCACAAGCTTGCTGTCATCTACACTCGTATCGACAAAGCTACTATCTGGTCGCCACTGTCCATCAATCACTTGATAGCGCGCATGGGGCAGCTGGATATCGTCCAGTATGAGACAGTACTGCCCAAGCATGCCGCGGCCATACTCGTTGTCACGGCCTTTGATCCAATCAGGGCAACTGACCAGCTTTGGGTTGAGCTGCAAGCGGCGCGCTGTCATGCGCAGCTTATCCAAACGCTGATCAATACCGTTCGGTTTGAGCGCCATCATACTCCCTAACACAAATAGTACAATGATAACGCCGATCAATATTCCCATGATGGTGTGGCCTTTTGACTAAAAACAATGATATGAAAAATATAACGCTCACCGCTGGCGGCTAAAAAGCGCGCAGATAGACACTTATAATGCGTATCAACGCCTAAAAATCAAGCAAGTCATACACAGTAGCCGCAAACGCTTGTAGCTCGCCTCCGTGCTATCACTCTTATGGATTCACTGGTATATCAATTACTTATCGATATATAAAAACACCAATACTCACAAGATACAAAAAGCTGGCGGCTCTAAAAGGTGCTATGATAAACCATAATTTTAAACGCGCGCAGGTTTATTATGAATTATCTTCTTCAGCAAAACTCATCGAGCACCGCATCACGCCGCAAAGTCGCCATGCTAGCAAGCGATATACAAAACAGCCAACACGGTATACAAAAAAGCCGAGCAGGCCTGAGCTTGGCGATGATAGGTACGGCCGTGCTACTATTATCAGGCTGCGCCACGACCCAGAGCCTAACGCCGCAGCAGTGCCAAGCCAGCAACTGGCAGGAGGTCGGCTACGCAGATGGTATCCGTGGCCGTTCAGGAGCGTACTTTGGACACTATACCAATCAATGCGCAAGCGTCGGCGGTGCGATGCCCAATCGCATCCAATGGGAGCAAGGGCGCCAGCAAGGCCTAAAAACCTACTGCACCGAGCTCAACGCCTATAAGCTGGGCCGTGAAGGCTACGACTGGCAGCCTGTTTGTCCGTTGGAAGGCATTGAAAAGCTAGAAGAGGCCTACTCGCAAGGGCGCTACTACTATATTCGTCAGCGCGACCTCGACTATCTGCGCACGCCTTATCCATTCGGCTATGGGTTTGGACGCTTTGACTATGGTTATCGTCCTTTTGGTTACGCTTGGTAATAGGATCTACCAAACCCAAAATACAAAATAAAGGAAACCTCGCAAGGTTACCCGAGCGAGGCTGGAGAAAGCACTTATTATTTTGATTTTTCTTATTGTTGTTTTGGTGGTTTTTCTGTTGATCAGCGCCCTGCTACTTTTTGCCACTCTGCTGCTATAACTGCCCGTTTACCCGCACTTTATACCGCCTACTTTATATAGGCTACTCATTGACAAAGGCTATCTTGGTCAGTCCTGCTTGGCTAGTGGCGGCCAGTACTTGTGCCACGGTATCGTACTTGCTGTCTTTGTCAGCACGTAGCTGTACCGAAGGATCCTCGCCTGTGGCACTTTGCTCTTGTAGCTTTGCCTCTAGCGCGTCCATACTAATCGGATCGCTGTCCCAAAATATGCCCGCGTCTTTATCAATACTGATTTGAATGGCTTTTGGTGGCGGCTCAGTGACTGCTGCGCTGGTTTTTGGCAAGTCCAATGGTACCGTTGGATTGAGCACCGTCGCCGTCAATAAAAATATAATCATCAAGACCAGCATGATATCAATCAGCGGAATGAGGTTCATCTCATTCATACTCTGACTATCATCATCACCCAGTTGAAATGCCATAACTATCCTCAATACGTTTGGTTATTGATGCACCGTTTGTACTCGTTTGGCGCCCTGCTGCCCATTTATGTCCCAACAGCGACTAGCCCTGCGATGGCGCTGAGCTGCGATAGTGCGCGGTGTGCTGTGCGTCTTTTTGAGTGGCCTGCTGATCTTTTGCGGCCTGAGTCGCAGTGACAATGCTAGGACGGCTATTGGTCGCTACCTGCTTAGCAGATGTCGCCAACAAATCATGGGCGCGGTCATTGGCATGGTACATCACTCGGCGATTGATACGCACCGAGAGGTTATAAAATACTACCGCTGGGATGGCAACGGCGATGCCAAGGCCTGTCATAATCAGCGCCTCACCGACAGGCCCTGCCACTTGTCCGAGTCCTGCCTGTCCGGTCATGCCGATATTGTGCAGCGCATGAAAGATGCCCCATACCGTCCCAAATAGCCCGATAAAGGGCGCAATCGCAGCGGTCGTGCCAAGAATAGGTAAACCGCGCTCACTGGCAAAGCGGTAGCGGCCGATATGCTTGAGCAATGTCTGCTCGGTGACTAGGCGACGCTGCGCGGCATCACAGCCGGCCAGCTCAGGCTGCTTAGCGGTAATCTGCTGACTCAAATCGTCTGCGACAGTAGCGGCCAGTTTTCGGCTTTGTAGTACGCGAATAACCCCCGTCACCCAAGAGACGATAGACAAGATAAATAGCAAAAAAAACAAGGTTTTGGTCACCATGTCGCTGATTTGCCAGTAATGCATAAAGTCCATGCCAGACTCCTTAATGTTTAATATCATCCTATGATAGCGCGGCGTATATCACAGCTCGCCTTATCATAAAGAATCATAAAATTATAAATATCTTTTAAAATTAATGAGATGAATTCAATAAAATGCGCGCTAAGGTACAGCGTAGCTAACTGTTAGTGTTACATTGCCCACCACGGGCACGCCGTTTTGTGTAAAGGGTGTAAACTTGCCAGAGCGAACTTGACGCTGCGCTGCATTATCCACCCTTGGATTGCCGGACGGCTGCGACACTCGTACACTATCAATGCCGCCTTGCTTGTTGACCCTCAACACCAACACCACATTAAACGTATCACCTGATTGAGCATTTCGAGCAGCACGCTTAGGAAAGCTCAATCTCGGCGGCGATGCCCAGTCGGCATTACTGGCAGTAAAGTTCACTGGCGTATTGCTTGCTGCAGCTTTTGCTTTGGCTTGTGCCGCAGCCTCAGCAGCTTCTTTAACCGCTTTCTCTTTAGCCGCTTTCTCTGCTGCCAATCTCTCAGCCTCTTGTGCTGCTGCTCTATCACGGGCTTCTTGCTCGGCCTTCTGCTGTTCTTGCTCTCTTATACGACGCTCCTCGGCTCTGCGTTGTTCATCAGCCGCTTGGGTATCGACTTTAGGTTCAGTTGCCGGTGTTTTTGGCGCTTCTGTTTTAATGATATCAGGCTGCTTTTCTATTACTTTTTTAGGCGGCGTTGCTTTCTTCGGTGGCGTTGCTTTAGGCGGTTTTTCTTTGATAACCGGCTCTTTGATCGGTTTTGGTTGAGCCTTGACGATAGGCGCTGCTTTAGGTTTTGGCGGCGCTGGCTGCACTTTTGGCGCCTCCTCCTCTACCACGGCGACAGGCTCTTTTTGCGGCAATGTCACAAGCTCTATCTCAATGGGCGGCGTTTGGATTTTTGCTTCTACTGGTTTTTCAGGCGCTTTCATCGCCACTAGCGCAGCGACAGTCAAGGCATGAAGGCCGACGACGACCACGGCAGCGGCGAGCGTCAGTTTGGGAGATGGCGCGTCTAAAATCGTTGAACTCATAACACTCTAATATTCAGTGACCGAGGTAGAATGATGTAGATGATAGTGCAAACGATAATTATTATCAATAATAAATTGTGTTAATTTTATTAGGCCAAGCCTAAATCAGTCATACCCGATAAAATAACGTGCTTGTTTTGTTTGTAATTGGCAATACGTTAATAAAAACCATTATCATTTATATTGATAATAAGTCTCAATTAATTTATCATGACCGATTATCTATCCGATAAGACCGCTTGAGTACATTTAACTTACAATATCAACATCAACGAGCGCTTGGATAGTGAATGTACGAATGATAATAATACCGCTGAGCATCGTCTTGCCTATCACCCTATGTGATACATCCTGCAAGACCAGCTCTTTTTTTTATATGAGCCGTGTGGTGACTGTGATGGTTTTCAGACCGTCGTTGATGTTTTACAAGCTGATTACTTTGTCTATACACCGCTCACCCAGCTGATTTACCGAGTTATTTATGTCTACTACTGTATTATCCAACCGCCTCTCTAGCACTTTTTTTAAACGCCCCTTATGGACGGCGATGGCCACCGCCCTTGCCGCGACGATCAGCGTGGCAGGCTGCAGCTCTCCTGAGTCCAACGACTCAGAGCCTGCGGACGCTCAGACCGAAAACCCAACCGCTGACCATGCCGAAAACGTCGCCAATAACGATGCTGTCTCGACGCATACCGTTACTGTCGATACCGCCAGAGGGGATATCGATCTGGCAATGAATCCATCGCCATTGGTCGTCTATGACATGACCTTGCTACAGGATTTGGCGGCGCTGGATGTGGCTGTCGATGGGGCGCCAAGTGACCTGCCTTTAGACAACTTGCATTCAGAGACGCAGCCTGATCCTGAAGAGGTGGGTACTTTATTTGAGCCTGATCTTGAGGCCCTAAACGCCATGCAGCCACAAGCGATTTTAGTCGGTTCGCGTATGGCGGAAAAATACGATGAGCTCGCAAACATCGCGCCAACCTTAGATATGACTATCGATACGGCTAATATCTATGAGTCCAGCAAACAGCGCCTGCATGATTTAGGTGCACTATTTGGTAAAAGCGCGGAAGCGGCCAAATTACAAAACGATATCGACAGCCTAATCACAGAGGCCAAAGCCGTCACCAAAGACAGTGGCACCGGTCTGGTGGTGATGGTCAATGGCAATAAAATGTCTGTCTATGGCGCTGACTCACGCTATGGCTTTATTCATAATGTCGTCAATGTGCCGATCGCTGACGATCAAATCAAAGACGGTCGTCATGGTCAGCCGATCTCTTTTGAATATCTACAAAAGACCAACCCTGATTGGCTATTCGTCGTCGATCGTAGCGCCGCTATCGGTGAAGACAGCGTGGGTGCCAAAGCAGTCTTAGACAATCCGCTGGTCGCCCAAACCACCGCGTGGCAAAAAGACCAAGTGGTTTATCTAAGTCCAGATTCTTATCTCGCCTTTGGTGGTTATTATCAGTGGATACAAGATCTGACCACGATAAAAAATGCGTTTGCAAGCGCAAAATAAACGCGACAACCATACCAGCTATTTTTTGACCTATTATTTAATGAGCCAGTAGCCGTTATGTCGTTATTTTCATCGCGTGCCCAGGCCCGCGCCAATAGTCTTGAGGCCAGTCCCGCTTTGTCCACATCATCACCTTGGCAAAGCGGCAGCAAGGCTCTGAGCCACACGCGTCGGCATGCGGCCCTACCGCCATGGCTTATCAACACAGCTAGCCTCATCATAATGGGGCTTTTGGTGTTATTAAGTTTATCCATTGGGGTGGCGGATTTTTCATGGTCTGGTATTTTTCATAGCCTCATCAACCATAGCGCCAACTCGGACAGCTCGCTGATGCTGGTCAGCCGCATACCGCGTACCATTGCCATTATTTTGACCGGTGTCGCCATGGCGGTGGCAGGGATGATCATGCAAGTGGTGCTAAAAAACCGTTTTGTTGAGCCATCAATGGTAGGGGCCACCCAAAGCGCAGCACTGGGATTGCTGGTCGTTAGCCTGCTGTTCCCTGCCAGTGCGCTACTGGTCAAGATGAGTGTCGCCACTGTCTCAGCTGTGTTTGGCATGATGTTATTTATGCTCCTTATCCGCCGCATACCGCCGACAGATTATTTGATGATTCCGCTGATAGGTATTGTATTTGGCGGGATCATTGAAGCGGTGACGACCTTTATTGCCTATCAGACCGAGACGTTGCAGATGCTCAGTGTTTGGCAATTTGGTGACTTCTCTGGCGTTTTGGCAGGACGTTATGAGCTGCTATGGCTAACGGGCGCGCTGTGCGTGCTGGCTTATATCATCGCTGATAAGCTAACCATCGTTGGGCTAGGCGATAATATCGCGCTCAACTTAGGCATTAGTAAGCGGCAGGTCACTTGGCTTGGCGTCGGTATGGTGGCGATGATGAGCGCGGTTGTGGTGGTCACAGTCGGGATGATTCCTTTTATTGGCTTGGTAGTACCAAATATCGTCAGCCGACTGATGGGCGATAAGCTGCGCCGTAGCTTGCCAGCTGTCGCGCTACTAGGCGCATCGGCAGTATTGCTCTGCGATATCATCGGGCGCTCTATCCGCTACCCCTTTGAAGTGCCGGTCGCCACGGTGTTTGGTGTGGTCGGCACGGTGCTGTTTTTATGGCTGTTATTGCGCGCGCCTGCTGAGCGATAAGGCGTCTTGTAATAAGGCGTTTTATAATAAGGCACCTCATAACAATGTAGCGCATAATAACGCATCTGGCCATCAAGCAGCTGACTCACCATCATCGACCCTTTTCTTTATTTATTCGTCCTGTTGTCTGCTTAGATAAGCGTGGCGTTGTTACTATTACAGGTAGCATAGTAGGATTTACGTATGTTTTCACCGTCTAAGCATGACTCTATAACTGGCCGCTCTACAAAGACTGACTCAGCGAAGCGTCGTTTAAAAAACAATAATTTAAATAACGAGCACCACGCAGCCCCCTCTAGCCAGAATCGCTTGGCTCAGCTTTGGGCGTGGATCAGCAACCATCCAAAATCGATTGCCGCTGTTATTTTACTGATCTCGATGACGCTATTTTTGACGCTCAATGTCAATGGTCATTGGGATTTTGCCCTACCACTACGAGGTAAAAAACTGCTGGCGCTCATGGTGGTCGGCTATGCGATTGGCGTATCGACTCTGCTCTTTCAAACCTTAACACACAATCCTATTTTGACCCCTTCTCTACTGGGCTTTGACTCGCTGTATGTGCTGCTCCAAAGCTTACTAGTGTTCTTTTTGGGGGCAATGAGCTTTACCAGCATCAATCCTATTGCCAAATTCACCCTTGAGATTGTCCTGATGTTTGGCGCGTCGTTATTATTGTTTCGAGTGCTGTTTTCAAAAAGCAGTCAGGATTTGACGCGGCTGATACTAGTGGGCGTTATCTTTGGGGTGTTGTTTCGCAGCTTATCAGCACTAATTGCGCGCCTGATTAACCCCGATGATTTTGTCGTGGTACAGTCGGCCAGTTACGCGCAGTTTAATACCGTCAACCCGCAGCTATTGGGGATTAGCTTCATTATTTGCACCATTAGCGCGCTGTGTATTTGGCGCTGGCGCTATCAATGCGATGTCTTGATGCTCGGTAAGGCGCAAGCGATTAATTTGGGCATTAATTATCAACGCCTCGCATTTGGGCTATTGACGGTCATTGCGGTATTGGTCGCCACCGCCACGGCACTGGTCGGGCCGGTGACTTTTTTTGGCTTGCTGGTCTGCGCCTTGACCAATCGCATCGCACGGCATATGTATCATAGCGAGCGTTTGATATTGGTCAGTTTGGTGGCGATGATTTGTTTGGTCCTCGGTCAGACGCTGTTTGAGCAAGTATTGGGTATGGCGGGAGTGTTATCCGTGGTGATTGAACTGGCGGGCGGCTTGGTGTTTTTGCTACTGATATTTATGACCCAGCGGCGTTGATGACATGTCGTATTAACCTATATAAAAATCATAAACTATTTAAAACTGATTAAAATTTATCTAAAAAATAAGAATTATTATGATTAAACTCGATAATATCTCCCACCATATCGGCAAACAACAAATCCTACATGACATCAGCTTGTCCTTACCAAGCGCCCAAGTGATTGCCCTAATCGGCCCCAATGGCGCGGGCAAATCTACCTTATTTTCGGTCATGGCGAGGCTACAACCGCTACAGTCTGGGAAGGTGATGTTTGGTGAGCATGATATTGTCAGCTGCCCTGCGCGCACTTTGGCTAAGACGGTGGCGATGCTTGGGCAAGACAACCAAGTGCAAGGTCGCCTGCGCGTGCATGAGCTGCTGATGTTTGGCCGCTATCCCTATCATCAAGGCAAGCCCACGCCTAAAGACGTGCAAAAAGTTACTGAGATTATCGAGCGCTTTGAGCTTGAGCACTTAGCCGATAGATTTTTATCTACGCTTTCAGGCGGACAACGCCAGCGGGTACTGATTGCGATGATTGTCTGTCAAGATACGCCGTATCTACTGCTCGATGAGCCGCTAAACAATCTGGATATGTACCATGCAGGGCGTCTGATGCGTGAGCTGCGCGAGCTTAGCTGCAGTCAGCAAAAAACCGTGGTCATCGTCCTACATGATATCAACCAAGCCGCGCAGTTTGCCGATACCGTAGTCATGATGAAAACTGGCCAAGTGATGGCGGTTGGGCAGCCTGTCGATGTCATCACTAAAGATACCATGAAAGACTTATATAACGTCGATGTGACGGTACTTAACCATCAAGGTCGGCCAGTGATTGTCGATACATTGTTATAGTTATAGTTAAGCAAGACTGTAGCTACGTCACCTTATAACCCTAATGCAGCATCTTCGCGTTTGACGATTTTATGCTCATCTTCATTGCTATCAAGTTTCCAGTAGCTAGAGATATAAAGATGACTCTTAGCCACTTCTTTTTGTTTGAAGTACTGACGCAGCGCTCGCATACTATTGAACTCGCACGCCGCCCACACTGCCACCTCACCAGCCGGCCAGCCTAGCGTCTTAATACGCTCAAGAATGGGGTAATGACTGCTGCTTGCTTCGGCGTTGATTACCCACTCAAGCGTTATATTCTTCGGCTTTTGTAGCGGCTGGATATCGTCCTCACTCAGCACCTCGATGACGGCATAGCCCTCGGCATCCTCGGGCAGCTGTGCTAAGTTTACCGTGATGGCGGGCAGCGCGGTCATGTCTCCCGCCAATAAGAACCAATTCTCCATAAAAAAATCCTGCCTTGAAGTAAGACAGGATTTTTTTATCGCAAGGCTAATTTTCTAGCCTATGCTATTTACAACTTAGAATGCTTTAGTAATTGTAAATACAGCACCAGT
>Ga0208300_100791_pt1 | contig 18114 bp, 15 predicted proteins | sample 23_taG_FD_184096 | JGI IMG/M metagenome (GOLD analysis project Ga0208300, IMG submission 184096) | Marine viral communities from Cariaco Basin, Caribbean Sea - 23_WHOI_OMZ (SPAdes) (version 2) | ecosystem: Environmental > Aquatic > Marine > Oceanic | place: Caribbean Sea: Cariaco Basin... | reverse complement strand
GATATTCCTCCCGAAGGATCTCTCCAGGATGGATAGGGCGCATACCGTTCTGAGTCATGGTGAATTCTCCTCAATGGTAATCAACGATCTCAATGTCTTCCGGGCCATCGACTGTCCATCGGAAACACACCCGCCACTGTTTGTTAATCCGGATGCTGTGCTGGCCTTCGCGGTCTCCAGCCAGCGATTCCAGTCGGTTACCGGGCGGCGATTTCAGGTCATCCAGTATTTCTGCAGTTTCAAGCATGATGAGTTTGCGTTCAGCTACAGACTTGATCGAAGCAAACCGTCTGGTTTTACTGTTTCAAACAGGGTTTTGGTGTCTTTGCATCGGAAGCTTTTGATCATGGATGGAAGGTTATGACGCTGGACGACCACACAAAGTACTAAACTTCTGCAACGAAAATTCAGCAATTTACCCACCAAAATCCACACAAAGTGCTAAACAAACTTAAAGTGAATTCTAGAATAGGACGCATGTTTTGGTTTCCACACAAAGTACTGAATTCGTCGTCCAGCTTGGCCGCGGCGCGGGTCTACGTCTCTGGAAAGAACTTTAATAGGGCGAGGGTCATTAGTGACGCTCTTTAAACTGAAAACGGCTAATTAGAAGGGAGCAAGTCACTTGCCATCGCCCGCCTCCAAATTTTTTGTAATTGCAGCCACTAAATCGCGTGGCCTGTAGGGTTTTTTAAGGAACTCGAACCGTTTCCAGCGCTCGTCACCGGAAAGTTGTCCAAGCTCTGAATATCCGGATGTCAGGATCACCGGAAGGCCCGGGTATTGTGTCCGGATATGTTCGGCTAGATCGATGCCTGAGAGATTTCCGGGCATAACGATGTCCGATAGCACAAGATCGATATCGTTACGGCTCGCTAAAATTCGAACGGCTTCAGAAGCGTCCGATGCGATGGTAACGCTGAAGTTCGCTGCCTGCAGAGTCATGCTGTTTACACGCTGCATGTCCCGGTTATCTTCCACCACCAGTAGAGTCCTATTCTGTTGGTGGGACTCACTCTGTTGCGTTTCCGTATTGTTGTGCACTGCGGCGTCTGAGAGCGCGGACTGCGCCTTGCGCAGGTACAGCTTGAAGACGCTTCCCTTGCCCTTCTCAGACCACACGTGGATGTACCCGTAGGACTGTTTGATAAAACCATAAATGGTGCTTAGGCCAAGACCGGTGCCTCCACGGTTCTCTTTGGTGGTGTAGAAAGGCTCGAACGCACGTGCCATAGTTTCCTTCGACATACCCTCGCCGGTGTCGGAAAATTCCAATAGAACGTACTGGCCGGCAGACAACCCGGGAGTGTGGGCTGCGTCGTCGTCCGAAACCACAGAGTTGTTCAGGGTAATCTTGATTTTTCCGCCTCCCGGCATTGCGTCCCGGGCATTGAGAGTAAGGTTGATCAGGCTGTTTTCCATCTGCGCCACGTCGATTTCCACGGGCCATAGATCCTTCGATACGCTCAGCTCCAGAGTGTTTCTCTCACCGGCTGAACTGCGAAGGATAGGCGTAATATCTTCCAGCAGGTTGCCGAGGTTAAGACGTTTGGGGTGCAAAGGCTGACGGCGGGCGAAGGCCAGCATGTTCTGGGTGAGAGCTGCTCCACGCTCTGCCGCCCGAATGATGAGGTCTACCATTCCGGATAACTCCCACGCCTTGTGTTTCTCCAGTTCGCTTTGCAGCAGATCGGCGTTACCGATGATAACGCCCAGCAAATTGTTGAAATCGTGAGCTACACCACCGGTTAACTGGCCGATGGACTCCATCCTCTGTGCAACAATCAGTTGATGTTCCAGTTTCCTCTGCTCGGTGATGTCCCGCTCAACGGCAATAAGATGCGTGTTTTCACCGCGTTCATTGGCGACTGGTACGATTTCAATTTCCAGCCATAACTCGTCCCCGCCCTTTGTGTAGTTGAGCAGCTGGCTTCTGATGGGTTCGTTTTTCTCGAGCGCCGCACGGATTCGATCGAGCTCCCACCGCTGGGTTCCGGGGCCTTGCAGAATACGCGGGCTCTTGCCAATAACCTCTTCCCGCCGGAACCCGGTTTTTCGTTCGAAGGCATCGTTCACGAACACAATTCTCGGTCCAGGCTCGTCCAGAGGCACTGCTTCGGTGATCAGGATGATGTCATTGAGCCTTGCGACCGCGTTATCCAGCAATGAGAGCCGCTCTTTTTCCTGTTTGCTTTCCGTGATATCCAGCAGGTAAATCGTCAGTCCCCGATCCGACGGGTAGATCCGCACATCAAACCACTGTCCGCCTGGGGGATAGCAGGCCTCAAAGTGGCTCTCCCGGTGGTCGGCCATGCAATCCCGGAGCTTTCGCGCCAGACTGTTGCCAGGGTGTTCCACCCCAATCTCCCAGACCGATTTTCCGAGCAAGCCACCTGAGTGAACCTCGAAGATGTCCGTTGCTTTCTGGTTGATATAGGTGATTCGAAAGTCTGCATCCAACGTCAGAAATGCATCCGTTATGCTGTCAATGGTCTGCCGTAGCTGGCCGGCCAGCCGGTCGGCGCGAATGCGTAGCTTTACAAGATCGTCAATACTGTAGGCACTGCCCAACCAGGAATCTGGCCCTCGCCCCTCGGGATCGAACACGGGACTGGCCTGGGTTTTGTGCCAAAGAAATTTGCCGTCGTGCCTCCTAAGACGAAATTCGGCGACGAAGTAATCACCCTTTTCTACCGCCAGTGCCCATTCATGCACGACACGCTCGCGATCCTCCGGGTGGAGAAAAGAGGGCCAGTCAGCCAGAATCTCCTGCTCGGCGGCCCCGGTGAATTCCACCAGGTGTTCGCTTGCGTGAATCAGGTTTCCGGAAGCGTCGGCACTCCACATCTGCAGCGGCAAATGCTTGCTCAAAGTGTCGAGCGTGGTCTTTTGGTGTCGGTCTGTCGCCAGAAGTTCCTGGGTATGGACCTGTGCCCTCAGGGATTTGCGCGCCTGTCGATATATCAGTAGCAGCGTCGCCAGCACAATGAGCCGGTCTCCCCAGATACTCACGAAGCCCGAGGACTGCTCCCCCGAGGCCAGGGTAATGAGACCAGGAGACGCCGTACCCAAAGCTGCACCAACAAACAGCGAATTACGGAACAGGCTGCCACCGCAGCGCTGCGCCAACAATATAAGAGGGGGCAGGAGCAGCGTCGCGCTCAGATCAGATAGCGCCCTCAGGTCCAGGATCACGAGACATACAAGGGCCGCCCAGCTCAACGTTTGGCAAATGAGACTTCGAGTCAGAAAACGTGTGTCGTCGCTCTCAGGTAACATAGTCGGTTTCCGGCCAGAAGACCGGCGCCAGCTCTGATCTTGTGTGTTCAAACAAAACCGACAGGCTTAGGCCCCTGGCCGGCGTAGCCTCCTGAATCGCCGTAGACAATCCGACAGTGGACAGCACCTCCTGGAGGTTCCCGATCCGCTGAATTGCCTTTACAAAGTGCTCGAGACGATTGCGGACCTTCCGCCTGTCCGTTGCCATAACAATAGCAGCCATCTCGTCTTTGCGTGGGTGACCGACCAGATCTTCCCGGCCAAAGGCCTCATCGAATGCCCCGGACAGCGCAGCGACAATGCTCTCCGCAGCTGAATGTCCGAACCTCAATTCCAGTTTGCCCATTTCTTCCAGGGACACCAGTACGATAAAGGATCGTACCCCGAGCTCGTGGCTCAGCCAGAGCAGGGCCTTGGCCTGTGGCATGAAGGTCTGCCCAGCCAGCAGTCCGGAAATGTCACTTCTGGTGTCCTCTCCACGTCGCAGCTCTTCCTCTGCCACTTTGGCAAAGGCGGCCAGTCTTGCCCGGTCATTTGCCCCGAACTGGCGAGGCTTGTCGTCAATGACACAGATGGCGCCGGCTTTTTCACCGGCGTCGAAGCAGATCGGATGACCTGCGTAGAACACGAATCCGGCCGCTTTAAGCTTCTCATTATTGCTCAATGCCGGGTGTAAATGGGCGTCTTCTACAACCATTACACTGTCGCCACGCAGGGTATGGTGACAGATCGACGCGTTCCTTGGCATGGAACTGCCGGCATAATGAGCACCGGCCTTGATCAGCTGGATCTGGTCGTCCAGCAGAGTAATAAGGCCCACGGGTGTCTTGAAAAGGCGTTTGGCCAGGTTTGTCAGCCTTTCGAACCGCTGCTCGCCGGCAGAGGCCATTAACCGGCTCTGTCTGAGCGTCGACAGCCGCGCGTTTTCACGTACTTCTTCACGGGCGGTCAGCCAGGGCAGTATGTCTCCGTACGCCATGGGCCGCCCAATGCCAAAGCCCTGCGCCATGCCACAACCAATGGAGCGGAGGTAATGGAGGATTTCCGGGGACTCGATGCCTTCCGCGGTGGATTCCAGGCCCAGGTTTGCGCCGAGGTTGACGATGGAACGCACAACCGCCTCGTCTTCCGTCGCAGTAAGCGCGTTCATCACGAACGATTTATCCACCTTGATTTCGGAGAACGGCAAGCGGACCAACTGCGCCATGGAGCTGTAGCCGGTGCCAAAGTCGTCGATCGACAGTTTGAAACCCTTCAAGCGTAGCCGGGTGAGGGTTTCGATAGATCGCACCGGGTCGCGCATGGCGGCGCTTTCGGTCAATTCGAAGATGATCCGATCCGGTCGAATGCCGCTGTCGACGCACAGTTGAACCATGCGTTCGAACAGGGCCTCTTTGGTTAGCGACAATACCGAGATATTAATGGCTATAGAAAGCTCCGCCACATTCACCAGGTGGTCCAGGGTTTTACGCAGCTGGCATAGGGCAACAATCGCCTGTTCGAAGACCACCCAGGTGAGCTGGTCAATCAGCCCTTCGTCTTCAGCCAGTCGGATAAACTGATCCGGCGGGATCGCCCGTCCTTCGTGGGGCCAGCGCGCCAATGCCTCGAAACCGGCCAGAGTGCCTGTGCGGCAATAGACCTTGGGTTGCAGCGCAATGGTCAACGTCCCATTGGCGATGACGGCTTCGAGATCGGCCGGTGAAGGCAGGCCCGACAGGGGCAGCGACGGTTGCCGTGGTCCCATGATGTCGGTCGGCTTGGCTTCGGGTCGGTGATTATCGACCAGTGCCCGTAACTGATGCGTCCTGAAAGGCTTGATCAGGATTCCGAGTATATGGAAGCCACGCATCTGGGCGGTTCTCTGAGCCGAATCCACCGTTTGGCGATCAATACCGCTGATAATGATAAGGTCGGCCCGGTGTCCTTTTTCGGCCATTTCGGCGATTACCTGAACCCCATCCATGCCGGGCATCATGAGGTCCAGAACAATAATGTCCGGTCGCCAATGTGCTACCTGCCGGAAAAACACCGTGTGGTGGTTTGCGGATTGCGTCTCGATACCCGGGCCCTGCAGGCTCAGTTCGAGGGTTCTGGTCATCATCGGGTCGTCGTCAAGGATCAGAACCCTTCGCCCGCAGTGCGCTTGTGAAGCCGGAAGTTTGTTATATGCATTCATAAAGGCGTCTCGGCGGATGAGTGATGCAACTGGTTATTCAGATTCAAAAGAGTTCGATGTTCGACGTTTCGGCCTCTTTGTGGCTCGTTTTTCCTGTGGCCTCGTTAAAGGTCTCTACCTGGCTGGCCATCACGTAGTTTTCGGCCTGGCTGTCCAGGAGCTGCTGTAAACCGGATGACTCTACAGAGGAGGGCACTTCGGCCCTCTGGCGGAAAAGGTCGGATAGGCAAACCGACAGGTCGCCCAGGCTCTGGCTGACCTGCTCAATGCGCTGGCGAACGACATCCTGGAACTGCAGTTCTCCCAGGGCGTCTGACAGCGCACAGACCATACGGTCGTTGCCATCATCAATGTCGGTGATCAATCCTTCCATCATGTCGAATGCGGTATCAATCCGGCCTTCCATCTGTTCGATATCACCGGCCAGTTCCTGAAGTTTTTCATGGGAGAGCCGCGCATTGCTGGCGCTGTCTGCCTTGGCGAGCTCCGCATCAACCCCTTCGGTAACCGAGGCAATACGGGCTGTGATCTCATCGGCGGCCTCACCGGTACGGTGCGACAGCGTGCGAACCTCGTTCGCCACCACCGCGAACCCCCGGCCATGCTCCCCGGCGCGTGCGGCTTCGATGGCCGCATTCAGGGCGACCAGGTTGGTCTGCTTGGCGATATCGGAAATGCTGTCAACCAGCGGCCCCAACTGCCGTACAGACTCGGACAGCTTCGCGATGCCCTCGAAGTTCTGCTTGAGGCACTCGCTCTGTTGAGCGAGGTGCTCGGCAAGACGTTGTATCACGCTTCGGTTCTCGCTGATCTGCTGCCTGGTGGCCTCGCCAAGTTCCTGGCTGCTGGCCCGTGATTGCTGGATACGGCTGATCTGGGCCTGGCTGTCATGATCCAGTGAAGACAGCCTTTCAATCACGGCCAGCGCTCCGCTTTCGGTTTGCGTCACCGCTCCGCCCAGTTGCTTCTGAGCCAGCTCAAGCAACTGATCCAGGTAGCTGGCATCTTCGTTCGCAGCCCGCAGGCGTTCCGACGACGCCTGTCGCTGTGATTGCTCGCGCACAAGGCACTCGTTGGCTTTTTTTCGCGCCACCAACCACCAGAGCAGCGCGATTGACGCAGCGCCGGCCAGGGCGGATACAAACACCAGTAGTCCCATGGCGGATTCTCCTCTCGTTAAGGACCTTCTCAGGCCCCGGGCAGGACTTGCCGAATCACTTTCAACAAATCGGCCCCTGCTACCGGTTTGACCAGCCAGCCGGTCGCCCCGAGCTTCTTGGCCTCGTCCTTCTTGGTGGCCTGGCTTTCAGTAGTCAGGGCAAGAATCGGCATGAACCGAAGCAGTGGGCGAACGGAACGAATCAATTCCAGCCCGTTCATGTTGGGCATGTTGATATCGGTGATCATCAGATCGGGCTTGAGTCCGGACTTGATTTGTCCAAGGGCCTCCAGTCCGTCTTTTGCGGTGCTGACCTTGAACCCGTTCATCTCCAGGGATGACTTGAGGCTCATAAGCATGGTGGCAGAGTCGTCGACGACAAAAATGGTTTTAGCCATGGGAAATCTCCGGTGCAATCGGTTTGGTAGCGGCCTGAAAGTCGGCTTTCAGGTCCTTTTTCCTGGGCCAGGCGCTGATTTTTGGCTGCAGCGTGACCAGGACGTTCTGGACGGCGGCGTGGAAGTGATCACAACGGGCCAGGTTTACCCCGCCGTCACGGTTTTCCAGCAACCACGCCAATAGAGGCTCGGCATCCTCCACCGAGACACTGTCTTCAAGGAACGCGGTGCGTTTGGTGAATCTCAGAGACATCAGAGCAATCCTCTCGGGTTGAGTACCATCAGAACCGTGCCGTCGCCCAACAACGATGACCCGGCGTACGCGGACATTTTGCTGAGGTCTCCAGGCAGCGGTTTCAGAAGCATGTCGGCCACTTCCTGGACCTCGTCCACGATCAGGCCAATGGATTCATTGCCAAGCCGCACGGAGAGCACGGTGTATTTGCCCTCGGGAGAGAGTTGCTGTGGACGTTCGATGGCCAGGGCCTGGTTCAGCGACACCAGGGGCAGCAACTCGCCGCGAAGATCCGCTATTTGTTGGTTGCCCAGGGTGCGGATGGCGTCGGGCCTGAGCCGGACGGTCTCGCGGATGGAGTCCATGGGGAAGCCGAACAGCTGGTCATCGGTATGGATGATCATCACCCGGGTCATGGCCATCGACAGGGGCAGGGACAGTGTGACCCGCGTGCCTTCGCCGGGCTTGGAGGAGAGCGCAACTTCACCACCGACCTGCTCAACTGCGGTACGGACCACGTCCATGCCAACGCCCCGTCCTGACAGGTCCGAGACCACGTCGTTGGTGGAAAAACCGGGTTCAAATACCAGATTGAGGACATCCTGTTCGGGCAGTTGTGACGCGATTTCCTCGCTGATCAGTCCACGCTGAATGGCCTTGGCCCGGATTCGCTCGGGATCAATGCCCTTGCCGTCGTCGATTACCTCGATGAGGATGCGATCCGACTGCTGCCCGGCACGCAGCGTCAGGGTACCAGTGGCCGGCTTGCCAGCTTTGACCCGGTCAGCCGGCAGCTCGATGCCGTGATCCAGGGAATTTCTGACCACGTGGATCAGCGGGTCAGACAAGGCTTCGATAATCGCCTTGTCTGCCTCGGTCTCGCCGCCTTCCTGGAACAGCTCCACCTGCTTGCCGAGCTTGCGTGTTATGTCGCGCACCAGTCGCGGAAAGCGCTGGAACACGAACGAGACCGGCAGCATACGAATCTGGAAGATGGCATCCTGAAGCTCCTCCGCCACCCGGCTGATCATCCCGTACTGGCTCTTGATCTCCCGGGCAAGGGCTGGGCAGCGGTATTCGGAATCTGCCTTTGCCGCCAGGTATGGCAGGGCGTTCTTGGACACCACGATCTCGCCGATCAGGTTCATGAGCCGTTCGATCTTTTCAGGGTCGACCTTGAGGGCGCGGCTTTTCTGGCCGGTTTCTCCGCGTTTTGCCGATTCTTCTTTCAGCAGATCCGCAACTGCGGTGGCACCGGCGTCCTCGTTATCGATGGCCGGATTGTCCAGCATTTCCTCGAGCCAGCCGGTGAGGGAATCAGCGCTGTTTTTTGCCAGGGCTTCGTTGCAGGCCTGGTCAAGGACCGTGGTGTCGGCACTGGCCGATTCAAGGCAGGCATGGAGTGTGTTGGCGCTGCCTTCGATCTGCCCCCGCTTCCAGGGCGCCGAATCGGCGAGCGACAGAACCTCCCGCTGCGAGAGCAGGGTATCGGTGAGGTAATGCCATTCCAGATCACTCAGGTGCTCAGGCTTGTTTTGCAACAGAACGTCGTCCGAGTCCTGTCCTGCCGACACCGCTGGTGGCTCCATCGTGGCCACGTCCGCTTCATCACTACCCGCGAGCAGATCACGGTCCAGAGTTATCAGTTCACACTCGTCAAACACATGCAGGTAATGATCCTTGAGTTCGTCTAAGGGACCTTCGGCAATGATGTGGTAGCTCAGATGACACTGGAAGCAGTCGTAGTCGTCAGTCTGCTCGGCAGGACTGCGCCGGTTTTCAACGCCGAACCACCAGGAACCCGGCGTTCGTCTTACCCGCAAAAGAGGATCTTCTCCGGTAAAGAAGCACTGTTCATTCGGCTGATACACCAGCCAGTGAACCGCGGCTTCGTCGCTCTGGCAGGCAAGCCTGGCCTTTTCGATAACATCCGCAGGCACGCTGGCAACCGGAAGAGGCAGGCGCCGGCCGGCTGTCTGAGACGATTTGGGCACAACCTCGGCGACTTCTTCCCGGGGCAGCCAGGCTCTCAGGCTGGCAATGCAAGAGTTGATCGGCTGCTCGTCCTGGTCGCCCTGGGAGCCCTCATTGGCCTCGGCGTCGTCGGTGAGCTGGCCCACCTGGTCCATTGCCTCCAGCAGGGCATCAGCAAGGGTAGGGCTGTAGGTAATCTGACCCTGCCTGACGGCGTCCAGCAGGTCTTCCGCTGCGTGCAACAGGCGCGACATCAGCGGCAGATCAAACAGGCCGCTGTTGCCCTTCAGGGTGTGAACGCTCCGGAACAGCAGATCAAGCTGGCTGGCGTCTTTGCCAGAGGTTTCCAGAGCCAACAGTGACGCGCTGATGCTCTCAAGGAACTCGCGAGTCTCTTCAAGAAACTGGTTGAATAGCGGATTCATAAGACGTCAGGCTCCCTGACCGGTCAGCACGCGGCACAGGGCCAGGAGCTGCTCCGGCTTGACCGGTTTGACAAGGTAGTAATTGGCGCCGGAGCGATAGGCTTCGCGCTGATCACCGGCGTCGGACTCGGAAGAAATCATTACGGCCGGGGGCTGGTGTTCTTCCATGCCCCGCACCGACTGCAGAAAGTGGTAACCGTCCTGCTTGGGCATGTTCACGTCCACGAGCAACAGATCGAAGTGCTGCACGAGCATCTTCTCGAGCGCTTCGAGCCCGTTCAGGGCCTCGTGAATCTGATAGCCCGCCTTTTCAAGAACGGAACGGTGGTAAAGACGAACCGTGGCGGCATCGTCGACAATCAGGATGTGTTTGGTTGCCGCGTTCATGATGCCTCCGGCTTCTGGTAAACAATGGCAGACGGGAATTTTCTGACCCGGAACAGGGAGGTAATTCGGCTCATGGACTCGGAATGGCCCAGGCACACATAGCCACCGTCATTCAGGGCGCCATAGATGACTTCCGCGGCCTTCCGTCGAGAGATGTCATCGAAATAAATCAGCAGGTTACGGCAGAAAACCACGTCGAAGTTTCGGTACGGGCGGGTGTCTGCCGGTTCGCTCAGGTTTACCCTGGTGAATTCGACAGACGACCGGAGATCGTCGCAAATCTGGTAATAGCCCGATGGGGTGCGCGTGAAGTATTTCCTGCGCAGATCGTCGGACAGGTGATTGACCGAGCGCTCACTGTAGAGCCCCTGGCGCGCCCGGTTGAGAATATCGGTATTGATGTCCGAGGAAATGATCTCGACGTTCCAGTCAGCAAGCCCCGGCCAGTTTTCGAGGAGGTATATGGCCAGGCCATAGGGCTCCTCGCCGGAAGACGAGGGCACACACCAGATACGAATGGTTTCACCCCGCTTGCGTTGCGCCGTAATCTCCGGCAGCAGCGAGTCCACCAGACATTTGAACTGGTATTCCTCACGCAGGAAGTAGGTTTCGTTGACGGTCATCAGGTTGGTGAGTACCTGAAGCTCCTCGCCGCTTGCCTGAAAACGAACCATCGTAAAGTAGGCGCGGAAGGTCTCGCTGGCCGTCGCCTCGATGCGATCGATCAGACGTTTATCAACGAAATACCGTTTGGAGTTTTCGAACAGAATCCCCGTCTTTCGGTAGAAGAACGCCCGGAACTTGTCGAACTCCTGTTCAGTGATGGCCAGAGTGCTCAAGTGTGTTCTCCCCGAATACGGTCTCTTGCGAGGCTCGCACCGAATTCGATAAAGGGTTCGTCAAAAAAGCGCTCGACCACTGCATCGATAGCCGGCAACGACTGGACAGTGCCAACCTCGGTCAGCACGTCCAGGGCGGCGCCACACACGTTCACTTCCGGGTCGTGCTCAAGGATTTCGATCAACCAGGGTTCCACGGAGGGGTGCTGGAGTGTTTCAAGGATATTCACCGCAAAAATGCGCAGGTCGGAATCCGGGTCCAGCATCAGAACAGGAATCACGCTTTCGCACTGCTTCGGCATCGAGCGGAGTGCATCGATACACTCGTTACGCACTGAAGCGCTCTCGGAGCGTAGGCCCGATGCCAGGTGCCCGGCCGCGGTGTCGTTGGCCAGGCTGGCCAGACTGGTGATCATGGCTTCCCGGACCGACGCGTCGGTTTCCCGGGGGAATGCGTTGCCAAGGATGTCTGCGGCATCGTGCCTGGCCAGATCCATGGCAGCCCACCGTCGCGTTTCCGGATCACCATGGGAGAGCTCCTCGACCAGGCTTTGGAATGGCTTCGGTGACACAGCCTCGGAATCTCCCTCGTGGCCCGCTGAGGCGTTTTCGAGAGAGGGTTGTTGCTGTCCTGATTTCCTGACCAGAGCCATAATCGTTACCTTGTCGAGCACCAATGTTCGAGTTGTCGTGCAATATGTTCGGCGGGCAATACCTCGGTGGCTGCGCCGCGCCGGATGACTTCTTTGGGCATGCCGAAGACCACGGCCGACTCCTCGGCCTCTGCGATGATCCTCCCGCCCCTTTGTTTGAGCTCTGTAAACGCTTCCGCGCCATCCGAGCCCATACCCGTGAGCATGACGCCCACCAGGTTTTCCCCTGCCACGTTGTCCATCGCGCTGCGCATCAGCAGCTCAACGGAGGGATGCCATAAATGAGACACCACCGCGGGCCGTGGCATGGCAACCAGGCGCCCGTTGCGCTTGCTGATCACGGCATCCGCTCCTCCACGCGCGATGTACACGTGCCCGGCTTCCAGTACCGTTGTTTTGCCAAGCTCAATCACGGTGAGCTGACTGGCCTGGTTGAGCCGCTGGGCAAACGCGCCGGTAAACGAATCCGGCATGTGCTGCGCGATGACGATCGGCACCGGGAACGCACCGTCGAGCCTCGGCAGGATGGTTTCCAGCGTTCCTGGCCCGCCTGTTGAAACACCCACCACGATCAGCTCGCACTTTTCCTGTGTGCCGAAGCGGCGCGTGACCGTGGGCGCCGGCATAGGCGGAGTAGGTGGCTCAATTCTCGGGGCTTTTCGGGGCCTCGACTTGATAGCCACTCTGACCTTGGTCAGCAGCTCGGTTCTCACTTCGTCCAGCGACAGGGAGATGGTTCCCCCGGGTTTGGCGACAAAATCCACGGCACCCAGTGCCAGGGCTTCCAGTGTGACCAGTGCTCCTCGTTCCGTGAGGGAAGAGAGCATGATCACGGGCGCGTCGGTGATTCCCATCAAATGGGACAACGCGGTCAGCCCGTCCATCTCCGGCATGTTGATGTCCAGGGTGACAACGTCGGGGTGGAAGTCCCGGGCTTCCCGGATGGCCTCCACCCCGTTTCTTGCCAGGCGAATGTCGAAACCGCCTTCCTGTTCGAAGAGTTGCCTGAGATGGCGCCGCATCAGCGCAGAATCATCAACAATCAACAATCGGATCTTCATCACTGCGTTTTCTTGATGGTAATCAGAGACTCAAAGTTTCACTCAACTGCTCGGCGTCGTTGCTGCTGATCAGCTCTTTCGGGTTGATCAGCTGGATCATCCGCTTTTGCGAAGTCAGGTTGGCAACGCGGCCCAAAACACGCTTTTGCGTCTCGGACATATCCGGGGACGCGGTAATCGCGTTCTGTGCCACCTTCAGCACTTCGGTCACCGCATCGACAATAAAGCCGGTGCGCACGCCACGAATGTCGAACACCATGACGCGCTGTCGGTCACCGCGCTCACAGGCCTGCATATCCAGCTGTCGTCGCTGGTCAATGACCGGCAACACCGACCCCCTCAGGTTCATCATGCCTTCGATGAAATGCGGCGTTTTCGGTACCCGGGTGAGCGATTCCGGTACCCGGACAATTTCCTGGACCGCATCAATCTCAACCCCGAATTCGGAATCTGCCAGGTGGAAGACCACGATCTGCAGGTCGTCGTCGCTGGATTCGTCAGTGTTCATCGCGTCCTCATCGGATTCTTCCTGCGCGGCCAGAGCCGGCTGGTTGATCTCAAGCTCCCGGGTGCGCTCAAGCAGGCTGTCTGCCCGGATGATCGACACCACGCGCTTGCCGTCATCGAGGCGGCAAAGCTCCTGTATTTCGCCGTTCCTGAAATTGCGGGCCAGCAGCGAGGGCAGGGGTTCCATTATGCTGGAGGGCACCCGAAGCACTTCGGAAACGCCGTCAACCACCAATCCCGCAGAAAGCCCACCGATACCGATCACCACAACCCGCGAGCGTTCATCGAGCGGCTGATCACTCAGGGAAAACATGCGGCGGAGAACCATCAAAGGCAGCATCCGCCCGCGAAGGTTCATCAGTCCCATCAGGTGGGATGGGCTGTGGGGGACTTCGACAACATGCTCGGGAATCTGGACGATCTCTTGCACCTGCTCGATGTCGACGCCGTACTCCTCGCCGTTGACCGTGAAGCTGACCATCTGCAATTGATCGGCCTCGTCTTCCTCTGTTTCGGACTGATCGGTCATCTGTGCCGCGACGGCAGTGCGGTGTTGACGAACCTCGCTCGCCAGGGAGGCGAATTCCGCTGCCACCAGACGTTTGAAATCCAACACCATGACCATTTCGTGATTGCCGATGTTCTTCAGTACGCCGGTCAGGACGTCCTCGCGAACGCTGCCTTTCAGACCGTCGGTGCTTTCGATGGCGCCGGGGGCGATATTCACAACACTGGCCACCTGGTCGACCACGAAGCCCACGAGTTGGCCGATGTCGATAACCACCACGCGGGTGGCATCGTTGTGCTCAGTCTGCTCAATGCCCAGCAACCGGCGCAGTGAGATGACCGGGAGCACCTGCCCACGGAGGTTAGAAAGGCCCAACATGGCCGCAGGTGCCATGGGCACCGGGAAAATGCTGGGCATCCGGATGATTTCCTGTACGGGCGCCATCTCGGTGGCGAATGCTTCCTTCGCCACCATGAACGTCACGTACTTGTGGCCCTCGTCGGTATCGATGTCCGTCTCCCGGGCGAGGGTGTCGTTTACGACTTGCATTGAATTGCTCACAGCATTGCCTCCGGCATTCACATGCTCTGCAGTTCGTCAGCGAGAGATGCAATTTCCTCGATCGCCGCAGCGAGTTCTTCGGCACCCTGGCTTTGCTGCTCTGCGGCACTTGCGGATTCCGTTGCCGCCTGCTCAGCTTCCTGCGCCGAGGACGCAATCTGCTCAACGCCTTTCTTGGCCTGGGTAATGGCAACCACGATTTCCTGTGATGCTTCCATGATGCTGCGGGAGCCGGTTTCCACGTCGGCGATGTCGGTCTCGATCACCTGCAGGTTGGCGGTGGTGACACGAGCCTGCTCCACTTCCACGATTGCGGACTGGACGATTTCGAAGAGGTCTTTGCTGACGGTGTCGATCTGGTCCTGCACAGCGCGAACAAGATCTTTGATCTGATCGGCGTTTTCAGCGGAATCCCGGGCGAGGTTACGGATGTCTGTAGCCACCACAACAAAACCCTTTCCGAATTCGCCGGCGCGAGCGGCTTCGATGGAACCATTGACGGCCAGCATGTTGGTCTGGATTGAAACGGTGGTAATGGCTTCCACAATCTTGTCGATCTGGCGAGACACCTGGGCCAGGTCTTTCATCTGGCCGATACTTTCCTCGGTGCTGGTGACGGAGGTGGTGATGCCTTCAATCAGGTTGTCCACGGCGACCTTGTTCTTGGTCAACAGGTCACGAATACCGTTGATGCGCTTGAGAGAGTCTTCAGAGCGGGTCTGGCTGACTTCAACGCCTTTTTCGATCTGAGAGATAGCAGCAGCGGATTCTTCGGTTGCCGCAGCAGCGCTCTGCGCGCCCTGTCGGATTTCCTCGATGGCCGTCATCACCTGAGTGGCGGCGCGATTGATTTCCTGAACAGCGGATGACAGTTCTTCGGCCGCCGCAGCCACGTCTTCGGAGCTCTTGGCCACATCGGTGGAATTGCGCAGGTCGTCGGCAAGCTCAGACAGGCTCTGTGCAGCTTGCTCACATTCGGCGAGGGCCTGGGCCTGTTCCTGGATGTTCTTGGCGGTCTCTTCAGCGGCAGCGGACTGCTGCTCGGCAGCGGCAGCAATGCTTTCGGTGCCTTTGAGAGCCTGTTCAGCTGCAACATTCGATTGACTGGCGCCAGAGGCAATGAACTGGCTACCGGAAACCACTTCCTGCATGTCGGCGCGGATCTGGGCCAGAGTCTCAAGGATGGTTTCACCTTTTTTGGCTTCGCCAGATACACGCTCGGAGGAGCCCTTGATCCCCTCGGCGATGGCACGAACCTCATTCTGGATCTTTCCAACCAGATCCTGGATGTCCTTGGCGCTTCGCTCGGAGGTCTCCGCCAGAGTGCGCACTTCGTCAGCAACGACGGCAAAGCCCTTGCCGTGCTTGCCGGCACGCGCAGCTTCGATGGCGGCGTTCAGGGCGAGGAGGTTAGTCTGGTCGGCGATCCGGCCAACGGCCTTGACGATGTCACCAATGTTGGCGGCCTGCTGTTCCAGCTCGGCCACCAGTTTTACCGAGCCACCCTGGCGACGGGCGGCTTCGGACACGTTCGCTACCAGGCGACCGATGTCATCGGCGGTACGTTGAGCAAGTTCCTGGATAGACTCGGCCTTCAACTGGCTTGCGTCGGCCGCTTGAAGTTGGGCGCCAATGTAGTTGGTGACCTGTTTGAACGCCTCGAGGGATTCCTGGGAAGCACCGGAGGCTTCTTCTGCCCCGGCAGCAATCTGGTCGGACGCCCGCTTGAGTTCTTCAGACGCCGAGGCGGCCTCATTGATGCCTGAACTCAGCTGACCTGTGGCAGCGGCAATTCGCTCGGCAGCCTGCTGCTGTTTTGCCAGTGTTCTTGCACGTTTGCGTTGCTGCTCGGCCTCACGGGCTTGCGCGGCGGAAATACGTGTGGGTTCCTCGTTTACGGCGGGAACGTCTTTTTTTACAAGGGCCATAGGGGTGCTCCAGGCTGGGTAATGAAATACTGATCAGCCCCGAGCAGCGCATTTTTCCTCAGAACACATTGAATGAGCGGCTACATGACTGATGGCTGGAGTGTAGGGAGGCAGGGCGGTCGGCAGAATTCGCAGATTTCGGGAAGGTTTTCCGTATTTCTACGGAATTCAAAGGGATAGACGAACTGGTAAAATCTGAAAAATATACTAAATTCAATAGGTAAGTGCTGCTGCACAGTAGCCGGATGTTTTTGTAATGAATTGTATGTCTGGTTGAGCACCCGCCCTGATCAACGCTTTTTTTCTATATCGATTTTGGGGTGAGGCAGATGACCCGAAAACAGACTGTTTACCTGGTGGATGATGACGAGCTTCTTCTGAAAACGCTGAGCACCGTGTTCCGGTTCTCGGGGTTTGAGGTTCGAGAGTTCCGCTCGCCCTTCGAGTTTCTTGAGAGCAATGTCCGCTCTGAGAACGCCTGCGTGTTGCTTGACCTGAACATGCCCTACATGACGGGCCTTGAGCTGCAGGAACGCCTGGCTCAGGACGGTGTGTTCCTGCCCATTGTGATCTACACGGGCGATGCGGATGTGCAGGCAACGGTTCGTGCCATGGCCGGTGGTGCCTTTACCCTGGTGCAGAAGCCCTGTTCCAATCAGGTTCTTGTGGAAACCGTTCGCAAGGCAATGAAAGCGTTCAATGAGGAACAGGAACAGGCGCAGCGGCTGACCAATGCCCACCAACGGCTTGAAACCCTCTCCGAGCGGGAAAAAGAAGTGGCCATGCTCGTCGCCGAAGGGCTCAGTTCTTCCGAAATCGCCGAAAAACTCGGGGTGGGGCGTCGCACGGCAGAGAGCCATCGCTCCAATATTCTCCAGAAACTCGAGCTGAAATCCACCGCCGCTCTGATTGAACTGGTGGTCCTGGCAGGACTGACCAGCAAGCCGTCGTTTTGGCCAAAGCGATCCGGTAACCGCTATTAGCGGGTTTTGTCGAAGACTGGTGCAGGTGGCCGATGGACAGATCCCGGTGGTTAGGGAAGGGCGCACCTGCAGCGACGCAATTTAATAGATCGTGTGAGCGTTAAATAATATCGGACGATTGTCTTCATTTTGTCCTTATCTGCTACTTTTTGATAAAGAGCGCGAAGTGGCTTCGCGGTCAATTATCCGATAAACCACATCACACACTGTGTCGGAGGGGACTGGCTTGAATCCGGATACTGAACCTCAGCAAAAGCTTTCAGCGTCGGACCTGAACCGAATCTTTGAGGCTTCTCCATCACCACAGCTTATCCTTACACCGACGCTGAATATCGTAACCGCGAACCAGCGTATCTTGACGCAACCATGACCCGCCTTGATCAAATTGCAGGTCGTGGTCTTTTCGAAGTGTTTCCCGATAATCCCAAAGATCCTGTGGCCTCTGGCACCGCTAATTTGAAATCATCTTTGAAGAAGGTACTGAAAACCCGCCGACCTCACCAGATGGGCATCCAGAAGTACGACGTTCGCCGGCCCATTGAGAGAGGGGGAGAATTTGAAGAGCGCTGGTGGACACCCGTCAACAAACCCGTTTTGGATGATAACGGCGAGATTCTTTTTATCATTCACAGAGTTGAGGATGTCACTGAGTTTATTCGCCATGATCAAGAATACCCCTTTGGAGAATCAACAGCGCCCAAAGCCGAGAGCTTAAAAGCAGAACTGATTACCCGTGACAGGGAATTGAGCAACGCCGTCGAAAAACTGAGAGCAACCAGTTGTAGTGGTCAACTAATCCCGGACAGTATTTTAAGGTTTTCCTCTGCTGCAACGGGTGAAATGCCACCGTTGAACGTATGAGGTCTTTGCCGGTTGTAGTAGTCCATCAGATAGCCACCAACATCTTTTTGGGCCTCAGGCAGGTTCCGATATCCCAAGGCCGGTATCCACTCAGATTTCAGGCTCCTGAACAGCCTCTCCATCGGTGCGTTGTCCCAGCAGTTGCCACGTCGGCTCATGCTTTGTGTCATTCGATAG
>Ga0208300_100784_pt1 | contig 18288 bp, 25 predicted proteins | sample 23_taG_FD_184096 | JGI IMG/M metagenome (GOLD analysis project Ga0208300, IMG submission 184096) | Marine viral communities from Cariaco Basin, Caribbean Sea - 23_WHOI_OMZ (SPAdes) (version 2) | ecosystem: Environmental > Aquatic > Marine > Oceanic | place: Caribbean Sea: Cariaco Basin... | reverse complement strand
CACCTGGATCAGCTGAACAGTTTGGTGGAGGACAGAGATATGTTGGCAGAGAATCTGGAGAATCTGGTAAAAAAAGAACGGCTTGAGGGGCGTCAGGAAGGGCGTCAGCAAGGGCGTCAGGAAGGGCGTCAGGAAGGGCGTCAGGAAGGGCGTCAGGAAGGGCAAGATGAAGCCAGGAAGGAGGCTGCACGCAATCTAATCAGGCGTACTGAGATGAGCGACCAGGTGATTGCCGAGATTGCTGGTTTGGCTTTGGAAGAAGTCAGTCAATTAAGGTCAGAGATCAGGCACTGATCTGGATTTCGGCAAACCATCAATATGACGAGGGCAGCTTATCGCAGCCCTCACTGCGGTGTTTCTCGTCGCCAGCACGGTTTGGTTCCGGAAATCTAGGCACGGAGGCTTGGACAGACAGGCACTAGCCTGGCCGGCACTAGCCTGGCCAGAACCCAAAAGGCCCGGCGGCTCCGACCCCCGGGCCTTTGTCGTTTCTGGCTTTCGGTTTCACTGCGTTTATTCAGGCGTTACGGTAAAAATGCCCGACATTCCAGTGATAATTCCGGTCATCAGCAACGTTCAGGCAAGCGAAATCCTCGGCAGGCATGGCCGATAAACGGCTTTTAAAAGAAGGAGAGGGGGAAGCTAGGCCGCTCGTCGCCGCCGTCCAGGATCTCGGTAATCCTGATAACTGCTCTCAAACGCCGTGGCCCGGTGGCACCACCGGTCCGGGTCCAGATTCAGCCGTTCCAGAATTGGCAGCGCCTTCTCATCAATAGCGCCGCGTTTGTCACTCCAGATGACCCGACCAGTGCAATCAACCAGTTCCAGATAATCTTCAAAACTGAACAGGATGCCGCGTTGAAAGCCATTCCGAATCACGCTTTCAAAACCCAGCAGCGGTTTCAGTGGCACGGAAAAATCGTTCAACGTCTGCTGTTCCGTTTGTCTTGCAACGGCTTCTGCCAGATCAAAGGTGGGATGAATACGTTCTTTAATGCTGGTGTGGTCGGAAGTTTCCGGCGTTTTGGCCATGGCAGCCCGGATGGGGTTCAGGTCCACATAGGCCATGCAGGAGAGGAGGGCTTCTTCGGTGTCTAAGGCTTGAGACTTGAACCTACTTTCCCAGAAATGTCCGGTACATTCGTCTTCCCGGTTGGCTTGCCTCGCAATTGGCTCATTCAGGCATTTCATAAACCAGCTCAAATCCGCGAGCCGCTGCCGGAAGGTTTCCGCATAATCGTTAACCCGCCGAAGTTCTGCAGCGCACAGCTCATCGCCCCGCTGATACCGCTGAACCAGTGGCGGTCCCTTGTGGAGGCTGCACCAGCGTGCCAGTACTTCATCCATATTCCACGGTTCCACTTCATCCGGGCTGAGTTTCACCACCAGGTGGTAGTGGTTCGACATCACCGCGTAAGCGGCCACATCTACTGCAAATACCGACGCCAGCAGCCGTATTCGCTCCTCAATCCAGCCCCGCCGGTGCTCGTAGCAACGCCCTGTAGTGTGGTCTTGACCGCACAGAAAGGTTCGGCGAACGCAACGTGAGATCACGTGGTAGAAGGGCGTATCTGAAACGCTGACCAGCTCTGCTCTGGCTTTTGGCATGGTGAAATCCTTGTCTTCCGTGACTGTTGACAGTATAGCCTTTATGTACAAGTATACAGCTGTATAAATAAACAGCAATAGATGTGAGCATCGCGTGCATATAGATTGCAGTAGATATAGCTTGAGAGCTATAATCTGGGTGGCTTAATGTGGAATATTAAAACAACTCACCGGTTTGACGATTGGTACCACTCGCTTGGCGATGCGGACAGAGAGAATGTCCTGGCGGCGATACTGGTGTTAAAAGAGAAAGGTCCGATGCTATCCCGGCCACACGCCGACAGCGTTTATGGATCTGCACATAGCAATATGAAAGAGCTTAGGGTTCAGAGCAAAGGCAGACCCATTCGGGCGTTTTTTGCATTTGATCCATCTCGCACTGGCATAATTCTCTGTGCTGGCGAGAAATCGGGTAAAGACAAACGGTTTTACGATGAGATGATTCCAGTGGCAGATCGAGAATTCACCGCCCATTTGGAAGAGCTCAAGGGAGGCAATTGATATGGCGAATTCTTTGGACGCACTGCTGGCTAATGAAAAGCCAGACGTTGTCAGGCGAGCGCAGATCAAAGCAGATCGCATTCTTTTGGAGATTCGACTCAGTGAAGTGCGTGCTTTGTTGCAGAAAACCCAGAAAGATTTGGCGGAAGCCATGGGTGTAACCCAGCCTACGATCGCGAATATGGAAAAAGCCGGTAAAGACTTGAAGCTATCATCCATTAAACGATACGTCGAGAGTGCGGGTGCGAAAGTCCGTTTGGATATTGAGCTTCCTGACGGAACTCATCACGCCATTCCGCTTTGATCGTTTGGGCCACAGGCAGTGGCTACAGGCATATAACAGGCATATAGATAATGGACAGGCACAGCCTTCCTTCAGGCACAGCCTTCCTTCTATAGATAATGGACAGGCACAGCCTTCCGGCACAGCCTTCCGGCACAGCCTTCCGGCACAGCCTTCCGGCACAGCCTTCCTTCCGAATTGATGCGCAAAAAAAGATGCATATAGATAATGGACAGGCACAGCCTTCCTTCTAATGGACAGGCACAGCCTTCCTTCTATAGATAATGGACAGGCACAGCCTTCCTTGGCACAGCCTTCCTTCCGAATTGATGCGCAAAAAAAGATGCGCATATAATTGATGTGCCACTTCGCGCGAGGGCTGAGCCATGCAAGCCGCTGAAACTGCCAAATCCATACGAAAGCCAACGAACCTATCGCTGGATAGCGCCCTTCTCAAAGAGGCAAAAATTCTGGGAATCAATGTTTCGCGGGCAGCAGAGGCAGGGATCGCGGAGGCCGTGAAGCTTCATAAGCAGAAGAAGTGGTTGAAAGATAATGCCAGAGCACTCGCGAGCTCGAACGCATATGTTGAAGCTAACGGTTTGCCTCTCGCACGGCGCCGTTCCCTGCGCAGGGGCTGAATCCTGTATTTATCGTCGACGGCCAGGAATTAGTAATGGCCACTCAGTATATGGCGGCTGTGCCTGAAGGCGAATTGCGGTTTGGAGCTGGTAGCCTTGCTGAGCAGCAAGATGAAATTTCCTCGGCGTTGGACATGCTGTTTTTGGGCTTTTGAAAATGGGGTCAGAAGAAAAGTTCTTCTGACCCCATTCTGGCTCAGCCTGACATGCCCTTACCCCTCGATCATCGCCATGAATTCATCGGGCATGTCGGCCTTTCGGCAGGCGTTAACCAGATAACGTTCCACTTTGCTTCCCATGGCTATTGCTTCATCCAGCGCATCTCTTACCAAATCCGGAGATTGATCCGTGCATACCTCCAGGATCGTCGATGCCTGCGCGATATCCTTGGCGGCCTTGGCTCTGAAAGCCATTGGGCGAATTTGCGATACAAGTAGCTTGTGGATCGCAAAGCGGATCGGATCGGGAACGTTCACAAGCGCGATATGCTTGCGATCAAAAGCGACCGTTGGCACGGTCACTTCCAGCAGAAAGCTCATGTATTGGAGTGGCATGGCTTCCGACTGGAACAGCGGCACTTTGACTGGGTTTTCATTTTTGCCGCTGCCGGTAGTCAGCAAGTCCACCGTCAGCTGTTTGCCGCGAATCTTGAACGAGGTGCTCGGATTATCATGTCGTAGTTGGGGCACTGGCAAAAAACCCATTCTCAGCTGGTCCAGAGCCTCGGGCGCTGTCAGATCGGGCTTCTCGACTGCAATATGAATATCTGCAGCTACATCGATATCCTGTGTCCGCATGTTGCTTGGCCAGGTCACACCGAGAACATTCCCAAGCAGGTTGTAGGCGTAGGTGCCGACCAGCGTGGCCTGCCCCACACCTGGGCGCATGATTCCCGCGTCTGCAAAGCCCTTAATAACCTTCAGGCTGGTGTGATCCATCCCGTATCCTCCCGCAGCATTGAACGCCCGGGCAAGGTCCATGATGCGCGCTTCCTGTTCGGCCAGGGATTCGTTGCGCTCCTTGATTCGATCGATCAACGCTTGAGTCTTCTCATTGTCCGGGCCAATAAAGACTTGCCGATAAGCCCGGCCCAGCTCCCGGAACTGGAAATACACATACGGTTTGTTTTTCACGACCTTTCTGATGAATGACCCACCGGTCCGGCTCATGGGCTCAGCCACTCCCAGTGCGAGGACCTGATCAAGAAGTTCGGCGTAAAGCGTCTGAGCGGTTAAGGACAATTCCTGAATCATGAAATACTCGCGTTATACGTTAACTAAATGTAGTTAGCGTATAACGCTGTGCATCCAAAAACAACAGGCAGAACCGTGACATGGTCAGGGGCATGCTTGGCCTAAACCTCCACCTCCTCAAACAACTCCGGCACCTCAACATCCCATCCAAACCTCTCCCGAATCCGCTTGCGCATAACGTCACTCGCCACCATCTCCCCGTGTGTGATGTATACCTTCTCAGGCTTGAGCGACCCTTGCTCCAGCCAGGCCAGAATCTCGTTATAGTCCCCATGCGCGGAGAGTGAATCCAGATTATGAACCTCAGCTTTCACGGGCCAGTACTCACCGTGAATCTTCACCGATTCCGCCCCGTTCACCAGCGCATCTCCACGAGTACCCGGCGCCTGGAAGCCGGCAAACACCACACTGTTGCGCGGATTGGGTAGTAAAGTCTTCAGGTGGTGCAAAACCCGTCCACCGCTGGCCATGCCACTGGCTGAAATAATCACACAGGGGTATCGAACGGAATCCAGCTCAATGGATTCTTCCACGGTGCGAACAAACTCGGTTTTTTCGTCCATCAGTTCGCACTGCGCAGCGTTCAGTTTATGTTCCTTGTGATGTTTGCAGAAGATCTCGGTGGCCTTGATCGCCATGGGGCTGCTCAAAAACACCGGCAGTTTGGGAATCTTCCCGGCGCCCATGATCTTGTGAATCACATACAGCAGCATCTGTGCCCTGCCAACGGCAAATGCCGGGAGCAGAACAATACCGCCGCGCCCGGCTGTGCGGGTGATAATGTCGGCAAGTTCGGCTTCCGGATCGGTGTCGGCGTGTGCCCGATCACCGTAGGTGGATTCGCATACCAGCACATCGGCCTTCGCCAGTGGCTCTGGTGGCCGCATGATGATGTCGTTCTGGCGCCCTACGTCACCGCTGAACACCACCGTTCTGTCGTCGGTTTTATGGTGAACGTGTACACAGGAAGAGCCCAGAATGTGGCCGGCCGGTGTAAAGGTAACCTGGAACCCTTTTACCGGCTCGAACGTTTCGTGATAGTGCAGGGATTCGAAATGCTTCAGGGCCTCCCAGGCGTCTTTCTCGGTAAAGAGTGGCTCCGGCTTCTCGTGCTTGGAGAACTTTTTGCGGAAGGCGTATTTGGCGTCTTCCTCCTGAAGGAAACCGGCGTCTGGCAGCAGGACCTTGCACAGCGCATGGGTGGCTTTGGTGCAGTACACTTTACCTTTGAAGCCGTTTTTCACCAGGGCGGGCAGGTAGCCGGAGTGGTCGATGTGGGCATGAGTGAGCACCACAGCATCAATGGTGGATGGGTCCACCGGAAACGTCGCCCAGTTGCGCCGGCGCAGGGTCTTCACGCCCTGGTACATACCGCAGTCCAACAGTACTCGATGCTTCTCATCCGAGAGCAGGTAACGGGAGCCGGTGACTGTTCCTGTGGCGCCGAGGAAGCGAAGTTTCATGTTGAGATCCTTTTCGTTGATTAAATCGGGGTCAGAAGAAAGCGTTCTTCTGACCCCATCTTTAACAGTGATACTATGGCGTAAAAATAGGGACTGATGATGGTTTTCATCGCAGGTCGCTTTGCGTCAGGTCAAGGAGGACCAAGATAATGCATTGCCAGCGTTTCGGGTTGGACCTATACATTACTCGCCATGCCAGCGAGCGCATGATTCAGAGAGGAGTTAGTGACGCAGAAATCGCAGAGCTCATGGAAACAGGCGAAATACGGTATAAGGATAATCAACGGCTATGGGTAGCCAAGGCATTTGAAGGCCGGTGTGATAACCTGATCTGTGTTGCAGTTGCGCTCGAAGACAGGCTGGTGGTAAAGACGGTGATGCATCACTTTAGTTGGGAGGTTGAGGGATGAGAACAACCTATGACGAGGCGGATGATATTATGGTGTTGCACCTTTCAGAGAAGCCCATCGTGAAAGAGGTTTCTCAGGATTGGAATACGCATATCAGCTATGCAGATGATGGCACGATAGTCGAAGTTGTCATTCTGGAGGCTTCCAGGCAGGGAGCTTGGCCTTTGCTTTGTAGTCAGGTGGCATAGCAGCCAGTTATTTGAAAGTGGGGTCAGATGAAAAGTTCATCTGACCCCGGATTCAGCCGCCTCATCAAAATTGGGGTCAGAAGAAAGCTTTCTTCTGACCCCGTCTTCACTGTGACCTGGACAGGCACAACATCGTCAACATCGCCTGACCTGACTTCCCAAAGTCCCGGAGGTTTCTGCCCCCCAGGCCTTTGTCGTTCTGGTTTGGCATAATCAGGCGTTATGGCAAACTGCGCCGGCATTCCACAGCGAACTCTGGAAAACGGTCGATTTTCAGGCGAGCGAAGTTCTCGGCGGGAATGCCGATAAACGGCTTTTATAAAGAAGGAGAGGGGGAAGCTAGGCTGCTCGCCGCCGCCGTCCAGGATCCCGGTAATCCTGATAACTGCTCTCAAACGCCGTGGCCCGATGGCACCACCGGTCCGGGTCCAGATTCAGCCGTTCCAGAATTGGCAGCGCCTTCTCATTAATAGGAACTGATCATGGACAGGCACTAGTCTGTGCGGGTCCAGATTCAGCCGTTCCAGAATTGGCAGCGCCTTCTCATTAATAGGAACTGATCATGGACAGGCACTAGTCTGTGATACGGATGAGGAGCTGGGCTTGCGCCAGACACCGTTAAGTGGGGTGTTTGGTGTGGAGAATGCCGGCCACAGTTGGGAGGCGTTACCACGAACTGATCATGGACAGGCACTAGTCTGTGATACGGATGAGGAGCTGGGCTTGCGCCAGACACCGTTAAGTGGGGTGTTTGGCGTGGAGAATGCCGGACACAGTTGGGAGGCGTTACAGCAGGCGGTGGATCGGGTGGTTGCGATTATCCAGTCAGACCCGAACAAGGACCGTACCGATAGAATCATTACCCGCTGGCTCAAGCGGCATTTGAGTCGGCTTGGAGCCGAGATCCACCTGGATCAGCTGAACAGTTTGGTGGAGGACAGAGATATGTTGGCAGAGAATCTGGAGAATCTGGTAAAAAAAGAACGGCTTGAGGGGCGTCAGGAAGGGCGTCAGCAAGGGCGTCAGGAAGGGCAAGATGAAGCCAGGAAGGAGGCTGCACGCAACCTGATCAGACGTACTGAGATGAGCGACCAGGTGATTGCCGAGATTGCTGGTTTGGCTGTGGAAGAAGTCAGTCAATTAAGGTCAGAGATCAGGCACTGATCTGGATTTCGGCAAACCATCAATATGACGAGGGCAGGAAATCTTGGGCAGGCACTGGTAATCCATCGCAGTTGCTCAAAGTTTGACGTTTAACGATAAACGTCATATCATGGCGCCCATGATTAAGAGCTTCCGTTGTAAAGACACTGAAACCTTGTTCAAGACCGGGAAAAGCCGGCGATTTTCGGCAGTCAAGGCTGCTGCTGAGCGCAAGCTTATTATCCTGACGGCAGCGGAAGCCTTAGAGGATTTGAAATCTCCGCCCGGCAATCGCCTGGAAGCGCTCGCCGGAGATCGGGAAGGCCAATACAGCATTCGAATTAATCGCCAGTGGAGGGTGTGCTTCCGGTGGACCAAAGAAGGGCCGGAAGATGTTGAGATTGTTGACTACCACTGAGGAGAAAGCGTTATGGTATCCAATGGCATGCGTCCCATTCACCCGGGGGAAATTCTTCGGGAAGAGTATCTGGAACCGTTGGGCATGAGCGTTAATGCGTTGGCTGGAGCGCTTCACGTTCCGGCTACCCGGATGAACGAGATTGTTCGCGAAAATCGCGGTATCACTGCAGACACGGCGTTGCGCCTGGCTCGTTACTTCGGCACCAGCGAGCGCTTTTGGCTAAACTTGCAAATCGAGTTTGAGTTGCGCAGAGCTCAAATCAGCAAAGCCGCGCAAGTGGCTAAAGAAGTTCAACCTCGGGCCGCATGAAACTCATTGGCCAGCAATTTTGAAGCCTGCGTGGACAGGCACTAGCCTGAACAGCGGAAGCCTGCGTGGACAGGCACTAGCCTGAACAGAAGCCTGCGGAAGCCTGCGTGGACAGGCACTAGCCTGAACAAGGACCGTACCGATAGAATCATTACCCGCTGGCTCAAACGGCATTTGAGTCGGCTGGGAGCCGAGATCCACCTGGATCAGCTGAACAGTTTGGTGGAGGACAGAGATATGTTGGCAGAGAATCTGGAGAATCTGGTAAAAAAAGAACGGCTTGAGGGGCGTCAGGAAGGGCGTCAGGAAGGGCAAGATGAAGCCAGGAAGGAGGCTGCACGCAATCTAATCAGACGTACTGAGATGAGCGACCTGGTGATTGCCGAGATTGCTGGTTTGGCTGTGGAAGAAGTTAGTCAATTAAGGTCAGAGATCAGGCACTGATCTGGATTTCGGCAAACCATCAATTTGACGAGGGCAGCTTATCGCAGCCCTCACTGCGGTGTTTCTCGTCGCCAGCACGGTTTGGTTCGGTGAAGTGCTCAGATACCGGCAGGCGATGGCTGACGATCTTGATTATTACCAGAACGAAGTCTCACTCGGGCACCTTCCCCGGTTCTGGTTTCACGGGTATTTTCCGCGGCATCTTAGCCAGATGCCGCCTCAAAAATAATGGGTTATGAGCGATACGCATAATCTGGCCGGCCTTTTGCATCAGTCGAGGTGACAGACATCTGAACCCTGGTGCAATTTTTATTATTATGCAACGAAAAAACGCCGGCTTTACCCTGATTGAACTTATGATCGTCGTCGCCATCATCGGCATACTGGCCGCTGTCGCGATACCTTCCTATCAGGGTTATGTGTTGAAGGCTCAGGTAAATAGGGCTGTTGGAGAACTTTCGACCTATAAAACGTCCTTTGAAACCCAAATGTCCGGATCGGGCTCTGTTACCAACAATGCGCTGGGGTATACCCCCTCAAACCTCACCACGGGGGATGCCGCCACAGATATCGCTGTAGTTAACGCTGACGGTTCTGGTCACATTCAGGTGACCATGGGGGGCAATGCCCACCCAAACCTGGCGGGCGTTTTACTCAAATTTGTACGCAGCGCTGGCGGCACCTGGCAGTGCGAGATTGATCCGAGTGCCGCCCCTCGCTGGAGCGACGTGTTCAGTCCAGATTCATGTACAGTGATCTGACGGAGGGCTACAGCTCCACCTCCTCGCACAGCTCGGGCGCATAATCATGGATACACACAATCATGGACAGGCACTAGTATTCCTGGCCAACGTTTTACATAACCCGAGACAACCAGAACGCAAACCTCCACGAAGTCTCGACGATGCAACGCAAGCCAATGGCACAGTTCCTATCGGCCGCCGGGGTGCACGGTTCTGTAGCCAGAATTCCACCAAGCCGGCTACTATAACGGCAAAGCATTTAGCAACGGTTGAGTTCAGGTGAGAGCAGTATGATAGGCTTTTGTCTAAGGCATCGAGGGGATATTAAGGCATGGTTAATGAGGATATTCGGTGGTTGCAGCGCCTGAGCAATTTTGACAAGGCCTACCGGCAACTGGACGAGGCAGTCGCTCTGAGCCACTCCCGGGAGCTGTCTGAGCTCGAAAAACAGGGCGTTATTCAGGTGTTCGAATATACCTACGAATTGGCGTGGAATGTCATTCGTGATTATTTCCGGTGGCAGGGGAACTCTGGAATTACGGGGTCCAGGGATGCCATCCGGGAAGCGTTCGCCAACGGCCTGATTGAGGAGGGGGAGCAATGGATGCACATGCTCAAAGACCGGAACCGCACCTCCCACACCTACAACGAAGAAACCGCCCGGGAGATTCTGAAGAATATCCTGCAACTCTACCACCCACTCTTTTCCGAATTCCGGCGGCGTATGGGTGAAGAGGCCCAAAAACATGACATTGGCTGAAACTGCCTTAGGGGGCCGGTCAACTGGCCTGCCTGACTATGTTCTGGAAAACCTCAGAGGTATTTTCCTGGGCCACCCGGTTGTGCAGGGTGTGGTCCTGTATGGCTCGCGGGCCAAAGGTAATTTCCGTCCGAACTCCGACATAGACCTGATGCTGATTGCTCCGGAAATCTCCTGGCGCGAGTTTAACCGGATTGAAGGGGAAATTGATGACCTGCTGATGCCCTGGAAAGTGGATCTTGCCCTGGAACATCAGGTTGAGAACGACGAGTTACTTGATCATGTGAAGCGTGTAGGTATTCGGCTTCTTTGAAATTGGGGGCATGAAAACGGGGTCAGATGAAAAGTTCATCTGACCCCAGGGCCGTGCTAAATCTCCACCTCCTCAAACAACTCCGGCACCTCCGCATCCCAGCCAAATTTCTCCCGAATCCGCTTGCGCATCATGTCACTCGCCACCATCTCCCCGTGAGTGACGTACACCTTCTCCGGCTTGAGTGAGCCCTGTTCCAGCCAGGCCAGAATCTCGTTGTAGTCCCCGTGCGCGGAAAGTGAATCCATGTTGTGAATCTCGGCCTTTACCGGCCAGTATTCACCGTGAATTTTCACTTTCTCTGCGCCGTTCACCAGCGCATCACCCCGGGTACCGGGCGCCTGGAAGCCAGCGAAAACCACGCTGTTACGGGGATTGGGCAGCAGGGTTTTCAGGTGGTGCAGCACCCGCCCGCCACTGGCCATGCCGCTGGCGGAGATAATTACGCAGGGGTAACGCACGGCGTCCAGCTTGATGGATTCTTCCACGGTTCGCACAAACTCGGTTTTCTCATCCATCAACTCACACTGGGCCGCGTTGAGCTTGTGTTCCTTATGGTGCTTGCAAAAGATCTCCGTGGCCTTGATGGCCATGGGGCTGTTCAGAAATACCGGCAGTCTGGGGATCCTGCCGTCTCCCATAATCTTGTGAATCACATACAGCAGCATCTGCGCCCGCCCAACCGCAAACGCAGGCAAAAGCACGATGCCGCCGCGGCCGGCGGTCCGGGTGATGATGTCCGCAAGCTCGGCTTCAGGATCGCTCTCGCCATGGGCCCGGTCGCCATAGGTGGATTCACACACCAGTACATCGGCCTTCTGCAGCGGCTCCGGCGGCCGCATGATGATGTCGTTCTGCCGCCCCACGTCACCGCTGAACACCACCGTTCTGTCAGCACCCTGGTGATGAACGTGCACACAGGAAGAGCCCAGAATATGCCCCGCCGGGGTAAAGGTTACCTGGAACCCTTTCACCGGCTCGAACGTCTCGTGATAGTGCAGGGATTCAAAATGCTTGAGCGCCTCCCAGGCGTCCTTCTCGGTAAACAGCGGCTCCGGCTTCTCGTGTTTCGAGAACTTCTTGCGGAAGGCGTACTTCGCGTCCTCCTCCTGCAGGAAGCCGGCATCCGGCAGCAGAACCTTGCACAGCGCGTGGGTGGCCTTGGTGCAGTACACCTTGCCCTTGAAACCGTTCTTCACCAGGGCAGGCAGGTAGCCCGAGTGGTCAATATGGGCATGGGTAAGCACCACCGCGTCAATGGTGGACGGGTCCACCGGAAACTTCGCCCAGTTGCGCCGGCGCAGGGTTTTCACGCCCTGGTACATGCCGCAGTCCACCAGCACCCGATGCTTGTCATCCGAGAGCAGGTAGCGGGAGCCGGTGACTGTTCCTGTGCCGCCGAGGAAGCGAAGTTTCATGTTCAGGTCCTTCTTTTGGGTGTGGGTGAAGCCGGGGTCAGAAGAACGCTTTCTTCTGACCCCTTTTTTATAGATGATACTATGGACTTATGAAAATGGGGTCAGATGAAAAATTGATCTGACCCCACGCTTCCCGGAGGCTCACGGACGGAAAAAAGAAAGAAAAAGTTTTTGTCCGTGTGGGTCTGTGAGTGTCCGTGGCAATAAATCATTGGTTCAGATATAAAATCCCGGAAAAAAACCTTTAAACACGTGATTACCCAACCTGTTCGGGGTTGTCATCCTGGTGTTGTAGCAAATCCTGCACCTCAACATCCCAGTCGAGTTTTGTCACGATCGTGTTTCGAGAACTTTTTAAAGCGAAGTTTCGTGTTGGGATTCTTTTTTGTGGGTGAAGCCGGGGTCAGAAGAAAGCTTTCTTCTGACCCCTCCTTTATATCAGAGCTGAGCGGACAACACCTCGGATTGCCTCGCAACGCCATTCAGAATCGGTTCGCTGACCCGTGGAGGGAAGTCCGCCGGAAGACGTGCCTCTACAGACTGAATAACCGGTCTGGTTTGCTCGGCTACGTCTTTCATCAGGCTTTTTGCCCTCTCGGCAGAGAAACCGACCTGTTGGGCGGTGCTCACAAAATGCCGGGCCTGGATGCGAGCCCAATGGTAATGGCGGTTGCGGCCTTTCAGGGCCATCGCCATTTTTGCCTTCTCTGCGGCCATGCTTCCCTGAGCGATAAGCGGATAGGCCGAAATAACATCGTACAATGGTGTCATCCGGTAGGCGGAGCCTGGCTCTATAAACAGGCTGAAGTTTTTTGCGTGGCCGTCAATGGCAGCCATTAGCCAGAAAAGAATCTGTGCCCTGAAAAACAGCTCCCGATCCTTGGTGGTCTCCTGAGATCCGAGCAACAATGTCATGGCGTCCTGAATGCCGGGGCCACCGTCACTTTCGTATTTGGCGGCCGGCGCCACACCAAGAGACTGGCAAAAATCCTCCTGAGGCAGGCGCATTAGCCAGGTGTTATCGCTCGACCAACGCCGATCGAATCGTTCAACAATCAGCACTTTCTGCTTCCCGAACCGAGCCAGCTGTGCGTTGGCAACCGGCAGCCCAAACGCCTTCAGAATCTGCAAGCAGAGCCATTCGTTTTCGCTGCTTTCCCGTAAGTCCATATTGCTGTGATTCAAAAATCCAATCGGGAGCTTAAAGATATGGCTGGTGGGCGTACTGCCAGCAGGCAGACACCACTGGTTCCGGTGCCAAAGCAAGGCAGTTTTTTCTTGCGCACCGGCAAGGGATATCCGGAAATCATGGTCCCCCGCTACTCCGAAGGGCGCATCCTGGTAGTTGCCGAGAATATTCTCCACCGCTGAGGCATCCAGGGGTGAAGCTGTCACGGAGCGGACATCGGGTATTTCAGACGTCTCAGGGTAGAGTTGAACTGCACCAATACAGTCCCGGCCAACGCTCGAGAGCAGGTCAAAAGGATGCCGTGTTGGCGCCCCGAACCGGGCCTGCATGCGCGAACGGATTGCTTCGGAATCTGGCAGCAGGTTATCGAAGAAGTTATAAACCTTTGCGCCACGGTAAGGTGCGGGTGCAAGGGGCAGCGAGAGTGAGATAGCCCTGGCACCCGGCCGGCTTAACCAATCGGGAAGGTACTGAAACGCCATGGCGCCAGACCGCTCAAGGGTCAGTCTGCCTACCTGGATGCCATTCAGGGCAACGGTCAAATCAGGCATTCCTTACCACTCCTGATCCCATTTCGCTTCCTGTTCCGTGTCGCCGCGCTTGGCCACACGCAGCTCAAGATCCAGAGCGGACAGCAGCTTGAACAGTGTTTCCACCCGGCTTCGCTCTGGATGGTTCTCAAAACTGGATATGGTGGCCTGTTTCACGCCAATCTGATCTGAAACAACCTGCTGGGTGAGCTTCCGGCGCTTACGGGCATTCTTTATTTCCTGGGCAAGCGCATCAGGTGAGGTGATTTTCATATTCATACCTTAAAGGGGATAAAATAAATTTATACCCTGAAGAGGATTATGTCAATTTAACCCCTGTGGGGTATGGCTACCTTTCTTCTGGCCCCCTCCTTATAATTGATACTCTGGAAACCTGAAATTGGGGTCAGATGAAAACTTCATCTGACCCCAATTTCATCTGACCCCAAATTGACCTCAGCACCCATCTGTTTGCTGGAGAAAACAGGTAAGGAGTGCGACAATGAAAGCGTTCCTATGGGGCGGGCGATAGGGCGATAGAGCAAGGTATAACAGGAGGCCAGGGTGTACGCGATTGAATTCGAAGCGGATATCAAAGACGGTGTGTTGCTGATCCCGGAGAGGTACCGCCAGCTTAAGAACAGCCACGCCCGGGTTTTGATTATGGTGCCAGAGGAGGGTGCTTCAGGTGCCAGTGAATTATCGCTGGATCTGAGCGACTGCACCGTTGAGGCGTTCAAAGGAAGTGATGCCGTAAAGATTCAAAGGGAAATGAGGGATGAGTGGTAAATATCTGCTGGATACCAACGCAGTCATTTATGCAATCAACCGCAAGCTGACCCTGCCACTCAACTACTACGCCGTTTCCGTAATCACCAAACTTGAATTGCTTTCATGGCCATCGCTTACCGATGCTGATGAGCAGCAGCTCAGAGCTGTGCTTCATAAGATTCCTGTCATTGAGTTGGAGCAGCCGATACAGGATGCAGCCATAAAGATTCGCCAAACAACGTCGCTCAAGCTTCCGGATAGCATTATTTCCGCAACTGCCATTTGCCATGGGCTTACTCTTGTGACTGATGACGAAAGGCTTGGTAGCCGGCACGCTGGAGAATCTGTTTTGTTTTCCGATCTGGTTCCCTGAAAATTCAGGGTAGACCACAAATTTCACAGGCAGGGCGCGAACATGCATTACAGCTCCATCCTTCCCGATGTCATCAAATTAGCCGACGAGGCCAGCGAGAAAGTACTGCATATTTACCAGTCGGATTTCAAGGTGAGCTACAAGGCCGACGATTCGCCCATCACCGCTGCCGACACCGCCGCCCATGACATCATCACCCATGGCCTGCGCAACATCAGCCGGGACATCCCCATCCTCTCCGAGGAAGGCAAGGACATCCCCTGGGAAGAGCGCAAACACTGGCGCCGGTTCTGGCTGGTGGACCCCATCGACGGCACCAAGGAATTCACCCAGCGCAACGGTGAATTCACCGTTAACATCGCCATGATCGAAGACGGCGAGCCGGTGATGGGGGTGGTAATTGCACCGGCTCTGAAAGAAGCCTATTGGGGCGTGGTAGGTGAGGGCGCCCATAGGCGCGACCGCACCGGCAGAGTTCACCGTATACGGGTTGCGGAACCCACCGCAGTAAAGCGTGTGGTAGCCAGCAAAAACCACCTCAACGAAGAAACCAGAGCGTTCATCGATAAGCTCGGTGAGCATGAGCTGGTACAGGCCGGCAGCTCCCTCAAGTTCTGTCGCATCGCCGAAGGCCATGCCGACATCTACCCGCGCCTGGGGCCAACCTGCGAGTGGGACACCGGCGCAGCTCAGGCAGTATTAATGGCTGCCGGTGGCAAGGTGGAGACCCTGGAGGGCAGGCCGTTGCGGTATGGTAAAGAGGACTTGCTGAATCCGCATTTCATTGCCTCGGGGGGCTGGTTTCGGGGTGGCTAAAAAAAGCGCTATAAGCTGAAAGACCACAAACAAAATGCGTGAAATCCCTATTCCGTCAAAACAAAGAACTGGTACATTCACCGCCCATGACATGGTATGCACTCCAACTCAAGCCCGCCCAAGGCGATCGCGCTCTCGCAAATCTCCAGAATCAGGATATTGCCTGCTTCTTTCCAAAAATCACCGTGGAAAAAATCAAGGCCGGCAAGCGAAGCAAAAAGCTCGAACCCCTGTTCCCGGGCTATCTGTTCGTGAATCTGGAACAGACCGACCCCATGTGGGCAAAGCTGCGCTCCACCCGCGGTGTGCTGAGAATCGTCGGCTTTGCCAACAAGCCCGCGGCAATCAGTGATGAAGTCATTCAGCACATCAAAGACAGCCTCTATTCGGTGGCCGAGCAGGGCGGTATCAAACCGGGGCAGGCCGTACAGCTGAATGAAGGCCCGTTTGAGGGCATTAATGCGATCTTTCAGGCTTACGATGGCGAAGCGAGGGCGATCGTGCTGATTAACTTTATGCAGAAGCAGCAGCGGGTGAAAGTGCCGGTATCTGCTTTGAAAACCTGATAATTTTTGGCCACGGACCCTCACAGACACTCACGGACAAAAGCCCAATAGAATTACTGTTTTTTCTTTTCCGTCCGTGAGTGTCCGTGGCCAAAAAAAGCTGTACGTGATCCCAATGTGCTATGATCAATACGATTAATATGGTTGGAGGTGCTCATGATCACAGAAACCAGCGCAGTGAAGTTCCGGCAAAACCTTGGCGAAATGATTAACCAGGTACAGTACCGGCACGACAGCATCCTGATTAAGAAAGACGGTAAACCGGTGGCAGCTTTGGTCGATGCCCGTTTGTTTGGCCGAATCCGCAGAATGGAGCAACGCTTTGATGCGCTGAGTTCGCGGTTGGAGAAAGGTTTTTCAGAAGTGCCTCAGGAAGAAGGCATGAGGGAAATTGAAAGTGCAATCGCCGACGAGCGCTCCGGAAGCTAATAAAAGGCACCAGGGATGGCATCTATTCAGGCAGTTATTGATACCAATGTAATCATTTCGGGCATGGCCTACCCGGCCAGCGTTCCTGGAAAAATTATGCAGGCTTGGCGCAGTGGGGCCATCGACGTGTATCTCTCCGAGTATATTCTGGATGAAATTCGCAGAGTATTGCCGAGGCTGCGAAGCCGGCATGGAATGTCTGAGGCAGAAATAGACGACCTCGTGGACATTCTGGGGTTGCTGGCTGAAATCCTTGAGCCGGCGGCACTGCCGCCGGAATCAGTGAGAGGCATCAAAGATACACCGGTACTCGGAACCCTGATAAGAGGGATGCAGACGCACTCGGTGGATTACCTCATAACCGGTGATAAAGACCTGCTGGTGCTAAAGGAACATTACCCAGTGATCACGCCTGCCGAATTCTGGTCCAGGCACGGGGGTTTGTAAGTCTATACAAACTATTTTTTTGCCACGGACGCTCACGGACAAAAGCCCAAAAGAATTCTGTTTTTTCTTTTCCGTCCGTGAGCGTCCGTGAGTGTCCGTGGCAAAAATGAACGTCCGATTGTAATGATCAACTTGATGCAGAAGCAGCAGAGGGTAAAAGTACCGGTATCTGCTATAAAAATATAACAAGCGCACACGGCAAAGCTCTGATTCAGTGCAAGGTCAGCTGATGATGAGGCTACGGGTGCTCGCCGGATTAAAGTGAGGTGGATTTCCAATGGAAGACAATAATCGCCGAAATCAGCCTCAATACGACGACGAAATCAGTCTGGTGGATCTGGCAACTACTTTTCTAAAGCGCCGGAGAGTGTTTTACGCAGTGCTTTTCTCAACGTTACTGGCGGGAATTGCTTACGCCGTGCTGATGCCGGAAAGATACGATTATGTCAGTCTGGTCAAGTTGGCGGAGAAGGACTCTGGTAGCTACATAGAAAAACCGGCGGCTATCATTGCAACACTGGAGAATCGCTGGCTGCCGGACTATCAGTCGACTTACCACGCAGAGCATGACGGGTCTATCCCGTTCAAAGTCCGCTTCGAGAATCCGGAGAACACCGGGCTGATCCGAATGGTGTCTGAGGCATCTCCGTCTCAGAGGGAAGGCGTTAAACAGGTCCATGCCCAGCTGATTGATGAGCTCTCGCAAGCGCAATCGGCGGCTGTATCGAGCCTGAAGCAGAATCTGGAGAGGCAAATCGAATCGCTTTCCTCAACGATAAAGATGCTGGAAGGTTCAACGGATGCCGGGGCGGCCATTGCAGCGGCTTTCGAAAAGCGGTTATCGCTTGAGGCTACCCTCAACTCTATGCGGCCAATGGAAGTTTTGACTGTAAGCCGGGAAAGCGCGGAGCGTAAGGGGCCGGCGCGGAGCCTGATTGTTCTGTTGGCTGGCCTGCTGGGTTTGATGGGAGGTGTTTTCCTCGCATTCCTTACAGAGTTCGCAAGTCTGGTGAAGGCGCAATTGACCGAAATGTGAGCGGATTCCTTGCATTTCTGAAGTTTTAACAATTCTTTACTTAGCCCGAATTATTCATAAAAAAAGGCGAACCTTGCTCAACCCATTGATATAATGGGAGTTACACCAATAACGCTTCGGAAGAAGCTAAACAAGGTTCGCCCATGTCCAATTCTATCCCAACTCAACTGCGCTTTCCTCCCTTTGCCGGCTTTACCGTGCGAGCTGATTTCGAGGGCGGAGCGTTGTCATCC
>Ga0208300_100780_pt1 | contig 18386 bp, 19 predicted proteins | sample 23_taG_FD_184096 | JGI IMG/M metagenome (GOLD analysis project Ga0208300, IMG submission 184096) | Marine viral communities from Cariaco Basin, Caribbean Sea - 23_WHOI_OMZ (SPAdes) (version 2) | ecosystem: Environmental > Aquatic > Marine > Oceanic | place: Caribbean Sea: Cariaco Basin... | reverse complement strand
TGTCATCTCCATGAAGCTCCACGCCCGGGACGAAGGCGACCACTACGTCCTCAACGGCAACAAAATGTGGATCACCAACGGCCCGGACGCAAACACCTACGTCATCTACGCCAAAACCGATCCGAAAGGCGGCTCCAAAGGCGTCACCGCCTTCATCGTAGAACGCGACTACCCCGGCTTCAGCCGCCATCAAAAACTCGACAAACTCGGCATGCGCGGCTCCAACACCTGCGAGCTGGTATTCGAAGACTGCAAAGTTCCGAAAGAAAACGTCCTCGGCGGTGTCGGCAACGGCGCCAAAGTCCTGATGAGCGGCCTCGACTACGAACGCCTCGTCCTGTCTGGTGGCCCGCTGGGCATCATGCAAGCAGCCATGGACGTAACCGTGCCCTACATCCGCGAGCGCAAACAGTTCGGCCAGGCCATCGGCGAGTTCGAACTGGTACAGGGCAAAGTGGCCGACATGTACACCTGGATGAACAGCGCAAAATCTTACGTCTACATGGTCGCCATGTCCGCCGACCGCGGTGAGACCACCCGCAAAGACGCCGCCGGAGCCATCCTCTACTCCGCCGAAATGGCCACGAAACTGGCACTGGATGCCATCCAGCTGCTCGGTGGCAACGGCTACATCAACGAATACCCCACCGGCCGACTGCTTCGCGATGCCAAGCTCTATGAAATCGGTGCGGGTACGTCTGAAATTCGCCGGATGCTAATCGGCAGAGAACTCTTCCTGAACAATTAAAACGAAGAGCCCCAGCTCCCAATGTACGACAAGGGGCTGGAGGGGCGGCGTTCCGAAAATGTCGTAGGCCATGGATGGCCGAAGAGAAGCGCACATGGGTGAGGCAAGCGTTTATGAAGCGGAGCTTCATGCGCAGCCGAACGACAGCAATCTACGATTGCTGGCCGGACCCCGCAAGGGGTGCTCGTAGCGGTTTTCGGAACGCCGCCCCTCCAGCCCCGCGCCCCCAACGCGAGGGACCACGACAAATGACAATTCTCCAAAACAAAATAAATCCAAGATCGGACGAATTCCTGGCCAACCAAGAGGCCATGCAACAAGCTGTCGCCGACCTCCGGGAAAAAGCCGAAAAAATCCACCAAGGTGGCGGCCCTACGTACCAGAAGCGCCACACCGACCGAGGCAAACTCCTGCCCCGCGAGCGCATCAACCGCCTGTTGGACGACGGCTCGCCATTCCTGGAAATCGGCCAGTTTGCCGCCTACAACGTCTACGACGAAGAAGTCCCCGCGGCAGGCGTTGTTGCAGGCGTCGGCCGCGTCTCCGGCACCGAATGCATGATCATCGCCAACGACGCCACCGTAAAAGGCGGCAGCTACTACCCGCTGACCGTCAAAAAACACCTGCGGGCGCAAGAAATCGCCATGGAAAACCGCCTGCCCTGTATCTACCTGGTAGATTCCGGCGGCGCCAACCTGCCAAGGCAAGACGAAGTCTTCCCCGACCGCGACCACTTCGGCCGCATCTTCTACAACCAAGCCAGAATGTCCGCCGACGACATCCCCCAGATTGCCGTTGTCATGGGCCTGTGCACCGCAGGCGGCGCCTACGTGCCCGCCATGGCCGACGAATCCATCATCGTACGCAATCAAGGCACCATCTTCCTGGCTGGCCCACCGCTGGTGAAAGCTGCCACCGGTGAAGTCGTCAGCGCCGAAGACCTCGGCGGAGCCGACGTCCACTGCAAAATCTCAGGGGTTGCCGACCACTACGCGGAAAACGACGCCCACGCTCTGGAAATCGCGCGCCGCTGCGTCGCCAACCTGAACCGCCGCAAGCCCGTACCGGTTGAAGTGCAAAAACCCAAGGCACCGCTCTACGATCAAAACGAAATATACGGCATCGTCGGCACCGATTTGCGCAAACAGTTTGACGTACGAGACGTGATCTCCCGCATCGTAGACGGCTCAGAATTCGACGAATTCAAACGCTATTACGGCTCCACCCTGGTCACCGGCTTTGCCCACATCCACGGTTACCCCGTGGGCATCATCGCCAACAACGGCATCCTGTTCAGCGAATCCGCCCAGAAAGGCGCGCACTTCGTCGAACTCTGCTGTCAGCGCAACATCCCTTTGCTGTTCCTGCAAAACATTACCGGCTTCATGGTCGGCCAGAAGCACGAAGCCGAAGGCATCGCCAAACACGGGGCCAAAATGGTGATGGCAGTGGCCTGTGCCAACGTACCTAAAATTACCGTCCTGATTGGCGGCAGCTACGGTGCCGGCAACTACGGCATGTGTGGCCGAGCCTACAGCCCGGATTTCCTGTGGATGTGGCCCAACGCCCGTATCTCCGTAATGGGTGGTGAACAGGCTGCCGGAGTGCTGGCTCAGGTACGCCGTGAAGGCCTGGAGCGCAAAGGCCAAAGCTGGAGCGCCGAAGAAGAGGCTGAATTCAAAAAGCCGATCACCGAAACCTACGAGCACCAAGGCCACCCTTACTACGCCAGCGCACGGCTCTGGGACGACGGCGTCATTGACCCAGCCCAGACTCGCGAAGTGGTCGCATTAAGCCTGTCTGCCACTCTCAACCGCCCCGCCAAGCCCACGCGCTTTGGCGTGTTCCGCATGTAAAGGAGCGCCGACATGTCACACCAACACTCAGCGGTTCTGATGCACCAGCGGGATAACGGTATCTCGGAAGTCGTGCTCAACCGGCCGGACAAACGCAACGCGTTCGACGACGTTGTCATTCAGCAGCTCATTCAGGCTCTTGAATACGTTGACCGCGATCCGGAAACTCAGATTGTCATCCTGCGCTCTGAAGGCAAGCACTTCTCTGCGGGTGCAGACCTCGGCTGGATGCGGCGTATGGCCGACAACACCCGCCAGGAAAATCTGGATGACTCCCGCGAGCTGGCCCGGTTGATGAACATCCTCAACCACCTCTCCAAGCCGGTGATCGGCCTGGTTCAGGGTGCCGCCTTCGGCGGTGCGGTGGGCCTCGCAGCCTGTTGCGATATCGTACTGGCAACCGAATCCGCCAGCTTCTGCCTGAGCGAAGTCAAACTTGGCCTCATCCCCGCTGCCATAAGCCCATACGTAGTGAGGGCGATTGGCGAGCGACAGGCTCGGCGGTATTTCTTGTCAGCCGAAGTGTTCAGCGCAAGCGAGGCACAACAGTTCGGGCTGGTACACATTGTGTGCGACGACGAACAAGCCCTGCAGGCCCGATGCACCGAACTACTGAAACACATGGCCAACAACGGCCCCGAGGCCATGAAAGCCGCCAAGGACCTGGTCTTTGCCGTTAGCCACAAGCCCATTACCGCAGAATTGATCGACGACACCGCACAGCGCATCGCCGATATCCGTGTGGGCGAAGAAGGTCAGGAAGGGCTCAGCGCCTTCCTGAACAAACGAAAGGCCAGTTGGATTCCGGAGACACAATAATGTTTAACAAGATCCTGATTGCCAACCGGGGCGAAATCGCCTGCCGGATTATCCAAACCGCCCACCGTATGGGCATCCGATGTGTGGCCGTGTATTCCGAAGCGGATGCCGATGCCCGGCACGTCGCCATGGCAGACGAAGCCTTTCTGATTGGCCCCGCTGCCAGTTCCGAAAGCTATCTGAAAGCCGACAAGATCATTGAAGTCGCCAAGGAAAGCGGCGCTCAGGCCGTGCACCCGGGCTACGGTTTCCTGTCTGAAAACACCGATTTCGCGGAAGCCTGCGAAGCCAACGGCATTGCCTTCATTGGCCCTCCGTCTTCCGCCATTGCCGCCATGGGCTCCAAGTCAGCTGCCAAGGCGATCATGGAAAAAGCCGGTGTGCCGCTGGTGCCGGGTTATCACGGCAGCGACCAAACCCCGGAGCTGCTGAGAGAAGAAGCCGAGAAGTGCGGCTTCCCGTTGTTGCTGAAAGCCGTCGCGGGTGGTGGCGGTAAAGGCATGCGAGTGGTCGAAAACATGGGCGAGTTTGACGACGCTCTGGCGGCTGCCAAGCGTGAGGCCAAGAACGCCTTCGGCAACCCCGACATGCTGATTGAACGGTACCTGACCCAGCCACGGCACGTCGAAATCCAAGTATTCTGCGATCAGCACGGTAACGGCATCTATCTGGCAGAGCGTGACTGTTCGGTACAGCGCCGACACCAGAAAGTACTGGAAGAAGCTCCGGCTCCAGGCCTGAGCGAAGAAACCCGAAAAGCCATGGGTGACGCTGCCGTTCGGGCCGCCCAAGCCATCAACTACGTGGGTGCAGGCACCGTTGAGTTTCTGTACGACGTAGACGGCTCCTTCTTCTTCATGGAAATGAACACCCGTCTGCAGGTAGAGCACCCGGTCACCGAAATGGTCACCGGCCAGGATCTGGTGGAATGGCAGCTGAAAGTGGCTTGGGGCGATCCCCTGCCCCTGGAGCAGGAACAGGTTAAAACCCGCGGCCACGCCATCGAGGCTCGCATCTATGCGGAAGATCCTGACCAGGACTTCCTGCCGGCTACCGGCACCCTTCGCTACCTGAGCACCCCGGCCGAATCCGCTCACGTGCGCGTGGATACAGGCGTAACCGAAGGCGACGAGATCAGCATCCATTACGACCCGATGATCGCCAAGCTAATCGTTTGGGACGAAACCCGGGATCAAGCGGTCAACCGCATGGTCCAGGCACTGGAGCATTACCGCATTGCCGGCTTGAAAACCAACATCCGGTTTTTGCACGCAACCGTGGACAGCCAGCCCTTCCGTCAGGCTGACCTGACCACCAATTTTATTGCCACACACGAGTCGTTGCTGTTTCCGAAGCCCAAGCTGGATCTGGACAAGGCGTTGGTGCTGGCAGCCGGCTTCATTCTGGAACACCGGAAATCCGTCGAACCGGTCACCGCTGACCCCTGGTCACCGTTTGGCCGCAAGAACAGCTGGCGCATGAACTCGGAGTTCGCCCAACCCCTGTCCCTGCAGGTGGGCAATGACATTCACGAGCTGAAAATTCTGGAGCGGGACGACCGTTATCAGGTACTCGTCGATGACAGCGTCTATCACTTGAACGCCCGTCTGGATGAAGACTACCTGCAAGCAGTCCTCAACGGCCACCGGCTAAGTGTGCATGGCAACCTGCACAACCACGAACTGGTGCTGTTTTACGAGGGTGACACCTTCAAATGCACCGTTTATCAAGAGTCTTACGGCCTTGAAGACGTGGCTGGCGAAGGCAGTCTGGCCGCCCCCATGAACGGCGCCATTGTGGCCGTGCAAGCCAAAGTGGGCGACAAGGTAACCGCGGGGCAAAGCTTGGTAATCATGGAAGCCATGAAGATGGAGCATGCCATCAAAGCACCGGCCGATGGCGTGGTGAGTGACATTTTCTACGCCGAAGGGGATCAGGTAGCCGAAGGCGCGGAATTGATCGCCATCGACACCGAGGAGGCAGAGTAATGGCCTTTCCGAAACAGGTGCGACTGGTGGAAATGAGCCCCCGGGACGGTCTGCAGAACGAACCCGGCGAAGTGATTGCCACCGCCATCAAAGCCGGGTTGATTGACCGCCTGGCGGATTGCGGCCTGAGCCACATCGAAGCCGCCAGCTTTGTGTCGCCAAAATGGGTGCCGCAAATGGCGGATGCAGCCGACGTTATGGCCCTCATCAACCGCAAAAACGGCGTTCGATACTCTGCCCTCACCCCGAACCTGAAAGGGTTCGAGGGTGCGTTGGCGGCCAAAGCCGATGAAGTGGCGGTGTTCGGTGCAGCATCTGAGTCCTTCACCCAAAAAAACATCAACTGCAGCATTGCCGAAAGTCTGGAACGGTTCGCCCCAGTTATTGAAGAAGCCCGCAAACACGGCATCCCTGTACGTGGCTATGTATCAACGGTTATGGGCTGCCCATACGAAGGCGACATTGCGCCGGAAAAGGTCGCCACCGTGGCCAAAGCACTGTACGACATGGGCTGCCACGAGATCTCATTGGGTGACACCATCGGTGTCGGCACACCGCTGAAAGCCAAGCGCATGCTGGAAGCAGTCGCGGCAGTCGTTCCGATGGACAAACTGGCCGCTCACTTCCACGACACCTACGGTCAGGCACTGGCCAATCTTTACGCCGTGCTCGAAGAAGGCGTCGGCGTGATCGATGCTTCCGTTGCAGGATTGGGCGGCTGCCCCTACGCCAAAGGCGCATCCGGCAACGTGGCCACCGAAGACGTGCTATATCTTCTGAACGGATTGGGCATAGACACCGGCGTTGACCTGAACAAACTGGTTACCACCGGCGACTGGATCAGCCAGCAACTAAACCGCCATAACGGCTCGAAAGTCGGTCAGGCACTAGGAGGACACTGCCAATGAACAAAAATAACAATGTGGTTGCACTGGACCTGCCGATCCCCGAGATCAGCGATCTGCCCGAAGACACTAAAAAATACTTTGAAATCTGCCAGGAAAAGCTGGGCATGATCCCCAACGTGCTGACTGCCTACAGCCAGAACCTGCCCCAACTTGATGGTTTTACCCGCCTGTACAACGAGTTGATGCTGGGTGAAGGCGAACTCACCAAGCTGGAACGGGAAATGGTCGCCGTGGTCGTTTCATCCGAAAACAAGTGCTTTTACTGCTTGGTCGCCCACGGCGCAGCAGTCAGGGTACTCAGTGGCGACCCGACCCTTGGCGAACATTTGGTAATGAATTACCGCAGCGCCAAACTGGACCCACGGCAGCGTGCGATGCTCGATTTCGCATCCCATCTCACCCGCTCACCGGCCACGGTTGCTGAGCAGGAAATTCAGACGTTGCGAGATGCCGGGTTCAGCGACAGGGCCATTTGGGACCTGAGTAATCTGGTCGGTTTCTACAACATGTCTAACCGGGTTGCGATCGCCAGCGACATGCAACCCAACCCGGAATATCACAGCCAGAGCCGCTAGCAAACACGCAACTTGCCAGCGCTCGACTACAAAAACAATGGAGGCAGTGAGATGAGTATGACTCTCCCCAGTTACACCAGCGGCGTCGCCGAAAAGCCCCTACTGGGCATGACCATCGGCGACATGCTGGACCGAACCGCCCAACAATATCCAAACAACGAAGCCTTGGTGTGCCTGCATCAAGACATTCGCTGGAGCTATCGCGAATTTGTCGAGAAAGTGAACGAAGCCGCCCGTGCTTTTCTGGCCATTGGCGTGAAAAAAGGCGACCGGGTGGGTATCTGGTCACCCAACCGTTACGAATGGACTGTCACCCAATTTGCCACCGCCAAAGTGGGCGCGATTCTCGTCAACATCAACCCTTCGTACGGTGTGCATGAATTAAAGTACGCCTTGAATCTGGCAGGCATTAGCGTGCTGGTGACTGCGGACAGCTTCAAAGCGTCCAACTATCGCGAGATGCTCTACCAACTGGCACCAGAGCTGAAACAAAGCGAACCCGGCAAACTGAATGCCAAAGATGCGCCAGACCTGCGCGCCGTGATTAACGTTCACGAAGACAAACACGACGGCATGTGGACCTGGCAGGAATTTCTAGGTTTTGCCGATCAGGCATCGGCAGCCGATCTGAAAAAGCGCCAGAGCCAGTTGCAGTTCGATGACCCCATCAACATTCAGTTCACCTCCGGCACCACGGGCAACCCCAAAGGCGCCACCCTCACCCACCACAACATCCTGAATAACGGGTATTTTGTGGGCGAAAGCCAGCGCCTGACCGAAAAAGACCGCCTGGTGATCCCGGTGCCTTTGTATCACTGCTTCGGCATGGTGATGGGCAACCTTGGCTGCATCACCCACGGCACCGCCATGATTTACCCGGGCGAAGGCTTTGACCCCAAAGCTGTTCTGCAAGCGGTGCATCAGGAGAAAGCCACCGCGCTTTACGGTGTACCCACCATGTTCATCGCCGAACTGGCAGAGCCGGACTTCGACAGCTACGACCTGTCCACACTTCGCACCGGCATCATGGCAGGCTCCATCTGCCCGGCCGAGGTGATGAAAAAGGTCAACGGCAAGATGAACATGAAAGAAGTTCAGATTGCCTACGGCATGACAGAAACCAGCCCGGTGTCCACCCAGACCAGCTCCCTTGACCCGTTCGAAAAGCAGGTCACCACAGTAGGCCGGACTCAGCCCCACCTGGAAACCAAGATTGTCGATCCGGGCGACGGCAACGTTGTACCTAGGGGCGAAATCGGTGAACTGTGCACCCGCGGCTACAGCGTCATGCTGAAGTACTGGAACAACGAAGAGAAAACCCGCGAAGCCATCGACGAAAACGGCTGGATGCACACCGGCGACTTGGCCACCATGGACGATGAAGGCTACGTTCAAATTGTTGGCCGCATCAAAGACATGGTGATTCGAGGCGGCGAGAACATTTATCCGAAAGAAATCGAAGAGTTCTTCTACACCCACCCTGCCATCGAGGAAGTCCAGGTCACCGGCATCCCCGACGAGAAGTACGGTGAAGAGCTGATTGCCTGGGTGAAGTTCCGGCCCGATGCCGAGCCGGTCAGCGCCGACGACCTGCAGGAATTCTGCAAGGGCAAAATTGCGCACTTCAAGATTCCACGCAACTACAAGTTTGTGGATGAATTCCCCATGACGGTTACCGGCAAGATCCAGAAATTCAAAATGCGGGAAGTGTCGATCGAAGAGTTGGGGCTGACGAAATAATGGGCCCACAACCCTGATGAAACCAAAGGCCTCCGGAATATCCGGGGGCCTTTTTTCTTATTGCAGCTGAAACTCAACCGGCTGCAGCGGATCAGGCGCCGGTTCACCTAGCGCTTCGGCAATGCTGATTTCATGTATCCGGCAAATGGCATCCAATGGCAAGTCGTTCGCGTGGCGGCCAAACCGAAACTCCAACTGCTCTGACAACCGGTCCAAGCCAAAGAACGTATACGCCACAACCTCTCCCGCCTTCTGGAGCATGAATGCCGCGGGATTCTGCGTCCGCAATGCCGCGTCCACTAATTCCTTAGACAATGACAAAGGCAACTCCAAACGATTCAGCAAGTCTCCAATACGGGCCGAGACCCTATCGATAAGGGCAGAATTACACCACATCGCCGACGGCAGCAGCAAAGCCTTTCACAAGTATGGGCAACGACTATCCCCTCTCGACAGGCTTCGCGCTATGATGATTTATCCCATTGATTCGAAGGACTCCACATGCACGCACCGTTCTGGCTGACCACCGCCTTGCTGTCTCCGATATTGCTGTATCAAGGCAAACGAGCCCGGCGAACCACCCCCAGATTGCCGGAAGCAAGTGGAGCAAAGAGCGGCCAGTATGGCGAAGGGACGCCCGAGTTTCGCTTGCTGGTAATTGGTGAATCAACGGCAGCCGGAGTTGGGGTTGCCACCCACAATGACGGCCTTGCCAGCCAGCTGGCGCTTCGGCTTCATAAGCGCACAGGCAAGACGATTGGATGGCAGACCTTCGGCGTGAACGGCATTCGTCTTGGCAATCTCCTGCAAACCCTGGCCTCAGAAAACCTGCCACCCGCGGATTCGATCGTGCTGAGCATGGGCGTTAACGATACCACCGGCTTTACCACCCGAGCCCAATTCCGGCAGCATCTGAAAACATTACGCAGCGCAATAGCGCCACTCTCTCAGGCACCGATCACGTTGCTCAGCGTGCCACCCATGGAGAAATTCAGCGCGCTGCCGTCACCGCTTCGACACGTTATGGGCTGGCGAGCAAGACAGCTGGACCGGATTTACCAAGAACTTGCCCTACAAACGCCCGCCGATTTCCGCTACCTGAACTACCCGACCGTCGAAGATCCTTCCCTGCTTGCCAGCGATGGTTACCATCCCAGCCAACGGGGTTATCAGTTCATTGCAGAGGCTCTCGCGACGCGCGACTGGGGCGTTTAGCCCCGCTTTTCAGATCAGCGATTCCGATATTGGCCTTTGGTCGACAATACTCTCTCCTTGTTGCTTGCTAACATAGCCAAGTTAAAAAAATAACAATGGAGAACAGTATGTTAGAGCGCGCATCCAAACCCATGGTGAGTCTGGTAGAGAAGTATCTGCCCGACCCTTACCTATTCGTGATTATCCTCACCCTGCTTACGTTTATTTCCGCCATCGTCTTCGAGGGTCATGGCCCCATGGCGGTTGTCGAAATGTGGGGCAACAGCTTCTGGAACCTGCTGACGTTTTCCATGCAGATGCTGCTGGTACTGGTCACTGGCTTCATGATGGCCAGTACGCCTCTGGTTCGCGGAATTCTGAATCGCATTGCCAGTCTGGCAAAAACCCCGGGGCAAGCCATCGTTCTGGTGACCTTTGTTGCTTTGGTGGCAAGCTGGATTAACTGGGGTTTTGGCCTAGTGGTCGGCGCACTGTTCGCGAAGGCTCTGGCCCGCCAGATCCGGGTTCACTACCCGCTGCTGGTGGCCAGTGCTTACTCCGGCTTCATCGTGTGGCACGGTGGCCTGGCCGGCTCGATCCCTCTGACCATCGCCACTGATGGCCATTTCAGCGCAAGCGCGATCGGCATCATTGATACCAGCGAAACCATCTTCGCGTTCTTCAACCTGGCCATCGTTGTTGCGCTGTTCATCGTGGTACCGCTGGTGAATCGCCTGATGCTGCCGGCAGAGAGCGACAGCATTTATGTGGACCCCAAACTGCTGGATGACGAGCCCGATACGGCGGTGGTCATTAACCGCCCCGCCGACCATCTGGAGAACAGCCGGATACTGGCGTGGTTAATCGGCTTCAGCGGCCTGGCCTTCATCTTTCAGTATTTTCTGGATAACGGCGGCCTGAACCTGAACATTGTGAACTTCATGTTCCTGTTCATTGCGATCATCCTGCACCAGACACCTAAGCGCTTATTGGCGAGCTTGAACGAAGGGGTCAAAGGTGGAGCCGGTATTGTTATCCAGTTCCCCTTCTATGCCGGCATCATGGGCGTGATGACCGCCTCCGGCCTGGCGGCCAGCATTTCGGCAGGATTTGTTTCCTTCGCCAGCGCTGAGAGCCTGCCCTTCTGGAGCTTTATCAGTGCAGGGCTGGTGAATATCTTCGTGCCATCCGGCGGCGGCCAGTGGGCCGTGCAGGCTCCTGTAATGCTACCCGTTGCTCAGGAGCTGGGCGTGGATATTCCGCGAGTTGCCATGGCCGTAGCCTGGGGCGATGCCTGGACCAACCTGCTGCAACCCTTCTGGGCGCTGCCAGTGTTGGCCATTGCAGGGCTAAAAGCCAAAGACATCATGGGCTACTGCCTGATGCTGTTGATCATTACCGGGGTCATTATCAGCATCGGCCTGACTTGGCTCTGACAGGCCTTTCGCATACAAATAGCCCTACTTGTCCGACATAATCGAAATGCGCCGGTCCGGCAACGGCAGGATCGGCAGCATGGCCTCCACATCGATCTTATAGGTCGCGAAAAACGCTTCCGCTGCTTCAATCAGAGCCGCTTCGGTTTTCAGGATGCCAAGATAGACCGGCCATTCGGTGTCTACCAAGTCTGTATTGTAAGCAGCCGCATCGAAATTTCCGTGCAACGCCAAAAACCGAAACTCCGTTTCGTTCATGACAATGTAATCACAACGTTTCAGCAGAAACATGCGAAGCATGTGCTGAGCGTTGTAGGCGTCCAGGCGTTCCAGGTTGTTACCGATTCGTCGCTCGAGCCCATCACTGTAGACAAACCATTTACGCAGACAGATACGGCCCTTGAGGTCATCAAATGAAGTCGGTTGTTGGCCTGGCTGCGCAAACACGCGGTCACGCCAGGTAAACACTGGCCCAACGGATTGCATTCGCTCCGGCGACGGCATCCACAACGGGTTTGCAAAAACGGCGTTGGCAATCCCTTTTTCCAGAGCCCAAGCTTGGCGTTTGCGCGCCATCGGGCGGAAATGGGCGGTGATACCGGCCTCCAAGGCGAACTCGTTCATCACCTGAACGAAAATGCCGTTGTCTAGATTTTTACCGTAGTAGAACGGCAGAAAACCATCGTCTGCGCCCATAATACGTAGCGTTTGGGACGCAGCTGGAAGGGTCCACAAAGCTAAAATGATCAGCAAGCCTAATCTCATCGAGCACCCTTCAAGGACGTAGGTTATTCCCATAGCTCAATCCGGCAGTCCCTCAAACTCTGGCAATTCCCCAAAATTACCATCCCAAGGAGCTTTGCGGGATAAAAAGATATGCGCTGTTGGCGCCATAGAAATATCAGTGTCTAAGCACCCCGCGGGAACCACGAGCAAACCTGCGTCCTGAGTACTTGGCAATGCCGAGCCACACAACTTACAAAAGCTTTTGTTATGGCGAGTACCTGGAAGTGTAAATGACATCACAGCACCTGCACCCAACCGCCACACTAATTTAGCTGACTGTGAGAAGAGGTTCGCCGCATAAGCCGAACCGGTATCTTTTTGGCAATGCTGGCAATGACACAGGTAAAAGTTATCAAAATCACCGTTTACCTCAAAGCTTACGGTGCCGCACAGACAAGAACCGGAATGATTAGTCATCAGAAACTCCTACCTGACTTGTGGGTATAAAACACGTAACACTTGTATTTTGCGGCGCCCAAAGAAAAAGCGCACCCATCGCCGGAAAAAAGCTTAAAGCTCCCAACGTCATTATTTTTTCTCACACAATGCCCATGGCCCTATCCAATGAGAGGCGTAACACTCAAGGCACCAATCAACGAATTTTCGGGTAGCTTCTTCGTCACAAACTCCAGGACGGAGAACTTCATGACTTCTGGATCACTGAGCATTGCAGTGAGCACCGGAACGTCTTGATGGGCAGCTGATGGCCATTCCTGGCATTGGCCCACAAACAGCCACTGCGATATTGGCCAGTGCGCCCGATCCCAGACAGTTCAAAAGCGGACGACACTTCGCCGCCTGGCTTGGGCTCGTACCCAGGCAGTACTCGACCGGAGGCAAGCCCCGGCTGGGTAGAATCACCAAACGCGGGGACAAGTACCTGCGAACATTATTAATCCATGGCACCCGAGCGGTGATTGCCAAACTCGCCGACAAACACGATCAACTCAGCGAGTGGGCCAAAGGATTGGTGGAACGCCGCGGCTACAAACGAGCCGCCGTGGCATTAGCCGCCAAGAATGCCCGGATTATCTGGGCTTTACTGATGAACCAAACCGAGTTTAAAACACAGCCTGTGGCAGGCTGATAAAGGGCAACAACGACAGGCAGAACACGCCTGCCAGCCGAGTCTTGCAACGGCAAGCGATGACGGAACGGTCAGACCGAGAGTGATTGAACCTGTTAAGCCTTGCGGCTAATACAAGCCGACTAACGAATGAGGTCATCACTCACACGCATCATCATCCTGGCCCGGGCAACAATGCCCACACAGAGGTCGAATGTAGAGCTGCAGTCTCAAACCGCTTCGGAATCAAATGGCGTTGCTTGACCGCAGGGGGAGTCCATGTAGCTTGGCTTTGCGGCGTGCCGGAGCGCCAGCGCAGGCGCGTCCGACAACAGCCACTGGTTAAGCTGCTTCGAAGTCCAGGCGATGAATACCATCCAGATTGACTGTGCCGCGAGCCACCCATAGGTCATACATATCTTGCATCGCCAACCAGCTCTCAGGAGTACGCCCGAGAACCTTGGACAGCCGCAAAGACATTTCCGGGCTAATACCACTATCCCCTTTGAGCAGCCGAGACAAAGTCGAGGGAGAGACCCCCAGACTGGAAGCAAGCTGACGGGAACTGATACCGAAAGGCTCCAGGTACACCTCGCGAATGAATTCACCAGGATGCGGCGGATTATGCATAGTCATTAGAGGTAATCCTCATAATCAAGAATGTAGGCGTTGCCGTCCTGAAATTCGAACGTCATGCGCCAATTTCCGTTAACACGAATCGACCACCGCCCTTTGTCTCGCCCCTTCAATGGGTGAAGCCGAAAACCAGGGATATCCATATCATCCACCGAAGTGGCGGTATCCAGAGCTGATAGCTGCATGCGCAGTTTCTTTGCATGATCGGGCTGTATGCCAGACGTGCTGCCGGTCGAGTAGAACCGCTTCAATCCTTTGTGACGGAATGATTGAATCATGAGGGAATGCTAGCATGTTGCGCACCACGCAACAACCAAGCTTAACGCCAGCATCAGCCGGCGCGCTATTCGCGCGCGCGGCTGAATGCCATCGTTAGGCGATTGATCGTGTGTTGATTCTTTGCCTGGAAAAATAATTTCAACCAGACCCCTTTAATTCTTTAATTGCAGGGTGCGAAACGCCGCTTCGATGAATAACGCCTGGTTGAGAAACGGATTTTTACTGAATAGGTCGCCGGATGTCACTCGATCAATCAGTGACTGGCGCGGATTGCTAGTGTCTGTATTGGGTAAGTTAGCTGATGATTGGGGAATAAACTTGCCTGCATTCTCACTTGGCTCATGGACTAAATAGATTGTACCTGAAGCAATAGCGGCTTGGCGTCGTCGGTCACTGGCAAGTAACCCGGCTGCCAGTTCAACATCATCAGCATCGAGGTTGTTCTCTACAGCATAATCATACGCAGCTTCCAACGCTTCTCTGTCGCTTTCCGATAAAAAATCAAAGACATTTCCACTATCAGATGAAGGGTTAGGTCTTGGTATCGTTTCACGAATATTGTGTTCTTGCTGCAAGGTATTTCTCAACGCTTGTCCATCTATATCAATTTCGGTATTGGCTGTTACCATGCTAACGGCTTGATCAAGCAACGCTTGGCCTCTTGCTAAGGGAAGGTAACTGGGCCCAAGTTCTTGGCGTAAAAACTCGTTCGCGCCTTGCACCAATAGGCTTATAGAATGACCTCGGGCGCTAATCTGCAGGGCTGGATTAGTAGTATTGCTGATCCGAGAGCCGGAGCTGCTTGTATTCTCTGAATTCGTTATATCCTTGGAATTAGCAACGGAGGTATCCGACTGCAATGCGCTTTGGGCTGAGCTGTTAATAAATCCAGTGATGATATTCATGCTGCATTTCCTCCTTATGACAAAGGGGGGTAATCTGTCATATTGTATTACATCAGTAGCTGTAATCCACTCTTACTGTATCCGCTGTACGGATAGTTGAATACGCTGGATACGCTCCTCCGACTAAAGTAAATCGTAAATGGAAAGTGCCACGGGCGTTAAACCCGTCAAATGCATCTGAATTGTCATTTTACGCAGCTGATATATCGATACAAAGAAAATCAGAGGATGAGTATTGTTTTCGGTAACACAATTCGACTTCTTCAGACGTATGGCCGTTAGGAATGGTATTCCAATCCCAGGAAACGTCTGTAATTTCAGCGTCCCTTCTGGGGACAGAAGACAGCGGGTTAAATGGAGTGGTTGCATAACCTCCAGAAAAATAAATTGTGTAACCTAACCGCGTGTGCTCCCAGAAATCATCCGCCGCATGTGCTGCTGATTACAATAAAGCGAATATGACAGCCATTCCAGTAAGTATGCTCTTGATCTTCATAGCAGTACTCCAATTGTATTGATCTATTCATTAGCTCCCCAATGCGCGGGACGCAACCACATAAAAACAGTAACTTAAGTCAAGTTACTTGGAAGTCAACTACCGCTGTTCGTTGCGCATTAGGCCTCCAAGATATTGGATCCACAACGCCGAATAAGTGTCAAGCGAAATCAGAAACTGCCTCCTGGCGACATCCGGAATTGACCTCTCAGTTCACACGGGTTGTTTTTTTTAATGTCCGCAGTGGCCACGGCCTTGATCAGCCCGGATCGCCGCTTCAAGAATAGGAAGTCCAACCGCCTATGCGAAAATATCCCCCTGATCTGGAGTGCCGTCAAGACTCGGTTTAAGCCCTTCTGACCACCGAAGAGCGATGATGGAGAAGAAATTGGCCGCTGGCAGCCGCATCTTCCCAAAGGCCGATCCCAGGCACTGATTGCCCCAGCAACCCTGCTATCCTTGCGCGTTTTGAGTGATATTGGTGCCAGGCTCGATTTATTTTACGCCTAACGCCGGCGTAACGGGCCGGTTTGCGGAGCGGCAGCGGAACAAACCGGTCCCGTTGACGCACTGGTTATACGGGCCTCACTCACTGGCGACCCTGCTCCTCGTAAACTTGGTCAATCATACCTTGGCCAACAAATTTCTCTCTATCGCCCCCAAGCTCCGACTCCAGCCATGACAAGCACTCTTCCAACGTTCCCTCAAAAAATTTTTCTTCTGACGGATCATCGTCAGCCACTTGTCCGAAAGAAAGTACATCGCAACATCCCCAATCTGCCCCGGCGTCATATGATCGGATAAGGTCAATTTTGGCTTTTTCCGGTGAGCCAGACAGATTTGCCCATTCAAAGGTTCGAGATTCGAAGTACTCCCCGAAACCTAAGAACTGTGGCAATTCCCGCCCCAGCTTCAAATAGGTTTTTAATTGACTTGAATCGATGTATTTCACGGGATATCTCTTTACGTATAACGCCAATAATAAGCGGCGCCCGACTAGGGCGTCCGGTGGCGGCCGCAGGCCGGAATGGTATTCCCCCAAAAAAGTGGACACGCGCCATTAGTTAGCTCCTTCGAACTCTAGCGGAGTCCGGTAACCAAGGCTACCGTGGAGCCGTTCGGTGTTATAAAAGCGCTCTATATAATGTTTTATATGGTGTCGCAATTGGCGAAGCGTGACGAAGCTGGTGGCGTGCAGCAATTCTCCCTTCAGGCTTTTGAAGAACGACTCCACCTCGGCGTTGTCCGTGCAATATCCAGGTCGGCTCATGCTATGACGCACCTGATGGCGAGCCAGCAGGTCACGCATTTTCAGAGCCCTGAACTCGGTGCCGCGATCCGTATGCAGCAGAAGCCCTGGTGGTGGAGAACGGTCTGCCATAGCCTGTCTGAGGGCCCCACGCGACAGGTCACTGTTCAGGCTGGCCTCCAGCTTCCATCCGACAATGCGTCGGGAGTACAGATCCAGAACGACCGCCAGAAACACGTTCTTCCTACCCATCTTGATGTACGTAACGTCGCTGCTCCATTGCTGATTGACCGCGGCTGGTTTGTCCAAGGTCAGGCGATGGTTTGGCCAGGCCTTCAAAACGGCTCGTCGGGTAAGTAGCCTGCGGTATATTCTATGAGTTCGGGCCTTCATACCCCAAGCCTGCATCAGACGGGCAACGCGATTCTCACCCACCCGGATACCTTGCCGTTTGAGAGCGCGATACACTTTCGGGCTGCCATAGCGGCCTTCGCTCTCATTGAATACCCGTCGGATCTTGAGCAACAGTTCCGCATCCTCAGAGGCCCGTTTTCCCGGCTTGCGATTCACCCAGGCGTAATACCCGGAGCGTGAGATATTCAGATGCCGGCACAAGGCTTTTACGCCGTGTTCTCCTTGGTGTTTCCAGACGAACCGGAACGCTTCTGTCGTTCCTCGGCCTGAAAACGTTGAAACTTTTTTAGGATGTCATTCTCCTCTTGAAGCTCCGCTATCTGGCGTTTCAATCGGCTGATCTCATCCTGCTCACTGATCTTCTTCTTGGCGTCTGCTGGCGCTCGTTTAACCCGTTTCATGGCGAACTTCCCCTCACGATGCTCTTTTCTCCAGCGTGACAGCATCATTGGGTGAATATCCAGCGCTTCCGCAACGCTTTTCACACTCCGGTGGGCTTGGTGGCTCCACTCAACGGCTTTGACTTTGAACTCGGTAGTGTACTTCTCAGTTTTCTTGCCAGTTTTGATTGCAGGCATCGGTTTTCTCCTTCTTCGGAGTTATCGATGCGTGTCTACTGAATTGGGGGAAGTGCACCGCGTACTACAGCGACTTGTTAAATTTATCTCTTGCCATAGTAGGCATTAAGCAATTTCGCATCATCCTCACAGAGGTGTTGCCGCTTACGAACAATGAAACTCTCATAGTCATGATCTTCTGCTTTTACCAAAAGATAGCAGGACCAACCGCCACTCCGGCCTATCGATATGGACCAGAAACGTTCTATTTTTTCTGGATCTAATGAGACACGCTGCCCATTTTTCTGCTCCAGAGTTACACCGCTCTCGTCGTATGCGAGTCGCCCAAATTTATTGCTTAGCGCGTCATATTCCCAGTAAAAAAGCAACGATGCCGTACACAAGGCCCAAAAAAGCTTCAGTAGAGACCCTCTACGCTTGTGGTAGCTATAGATGAGTGCGAAGGGAATGAGCCAAAAGTAAAAGCGCAACATCCCCAAGCCCGCGTAAAAGACATTTTCCGAAAAGCTATATGCGTACTCGATCTCCATATCAATTTAACGCTGAGGTAACCGGCGCCGGAGCGTCAGCGAAGGGAACCAAAAGCGGTACGCTTTTGGCGTCCGGTTGACCGCCTTGATACTGATTGAGCCTTCTCCCCAGCCCGGCGGTTACCCGCTAAGCTGGAAGGCGACCAAGCACTACAAGGGAGAAGACTCATGAACTTTTACCAT
>Ga0208300_100777_pt1 | contig 18473 bp, 17 predicted proteins | sample 23_taG_FD_184096 | JGI IMG/M metagenome (GOLD analysis project Ga0208300, IMG submission 184096) | Marine viral communities from Cariaco Basin, Caribbean Sea - 23_WHOI_OMZ (SPAdes) (version 2) | ecosystem: Environmental > Aquatic > Marine > Oceanic | place: Caribbean Sea: Cariaco Basin... | reverse complement strand
CCATCAGATGACGTCTCTTCATGTCCTGCTCCGTCTTGTTGTATGCGCCGGTGACAGACACCGGCGTCCCCATGCGGGCAAGAGTAGCCAGGGCAGAGCAGGGCGCGCATACCCCATATGGGGTAAGCGGAGTGTGTTTTGGATCACAGCATTCCCGTGGGCCATCCCTAGACTTATGCAACGACGTGCCCAGGACCGCATAACAGCAAGGGCGCGCTGACATGGAATTTGGGGGATAACATGGATAAGACCTTTCTCGCCGGGGCGGCTGTCGTCGCGATCCTGGCCATCACCGGTTGTGGCGGATCAAGCAGCTCCAGCAGCAGCGGCGGCGGTACCGCCACACGCACCGCGCACTTCGTGGACAACGCCGTCACCGGCCTGCATTACACCTGCGGCTCTTCAAGCACCAAAACCACCGGCGAACAGGGCGTGCTGCGCTGCCCGGACGGCGCCACGGCGCGCTTTCTGATCGGCGATATTGAATTGGGCGACGCCGTGGTGAACGGCAATACGGTGTTCATCACCCCGGCGGACCTGGCCGGCGACGGCGCCGACGAAAACGACAACACCGTGACCAATATCAGCCGCTTCCTGATCAGCCTGGACGCCGACCAGGACCTGACCAACGGCATCCAGATCGACCCGGCCTCGCATCTGGATCTGGGCCTGGCCATCGACTTCAGCCTGGATCCGGTGGCCTTTGAAACCGCCATCGCCTCCGCGCTGGACATGCTCACCGCCGATTTGCCCGGTGGGCCCTATCCGCTGGTCGCGGCGCCTGACGCCCAGAATCACGTGGTCATGGCGCTGCATCTGACCAACGCCGGGCTTTATCGCGGTACCGTCCGCCACGCCGGGAACGCGCTTACCGGCATGACGTTCCTGGTGACCCGGCAAGGCGCCGCCTACGGCACCAACCGATCCACCGATGGCCGATACGCCGCCACCGGCTTTGAAGAGTCGGCGAATTGGTTGAATACATCGGGTCAGGGTGAAGGTTTCAAAATCGACGGCACCACCGCCGCGACCCATTTCATTGAAGCGTCGATGGCGGATGGCCGTGCTTCCGGAAGTCCGGATGGCAGCGACTATCCGCGCTTTGAAGCCACCCGCCGCCTGGCGTTCGATCCGCTCTACGATCAGGCGCTGGCCGGGGATTTCGCCGATCTTCTGCCCCTGGCCATCGGTATCGGCGAGAACGATGATGCCCCGTTTGTCATCCAAGACACAGACGACGATCTGGACGGCGCGCCGTTCGGATCCAGGGGGTCAGAGGGCGGTGTCGCCGGGGCGCCGGCTTCCTCGAAGGAGCAAAACGACCTGGAGTTCGGCGATCTAATAGCCGCGGAGATCGTGGAAACCGATGGCCGGACACTCCGCCTGATGGCCCTGTCCATGAGCGGCTACCTGGTCGATGCCACCATCGATCTGAGCGACGCCCAACCCACGGTGAAAGCCACCTGGGAGCACGTCCACGAAGGCCGTCGAGGCACAACACAAACATTTGTGCCGCTCCCCTAGGAGAGGGGCCAGCAGTCAGGGCGTGCTCGCGAGCGCGCCCTGACGGACCGGTTGTCGAAATCCAGATTCGGCGTTCGACCAGGGGTATCCACAGCAAAGGAGAGACCCCATGACCGGCCAAACCATCCGCCTGCACCGCGTCCTGCGCGGCACTCCGGACCGCCTCTACCGTGCCTTCACCGACCCGGACGCCATGGTCAAATGGCTGCCACCCTTCGGCTTCACCGCCACCATGCACGACAGCGACGTCCGCAAAGGCGGCGGCTACCGCATGTCCTTCACCAACTTCACCACCGGCAGCCGCCACACCTTCGGCGGCACCTACGTGGAGCTCAAGCCCAACGAACGCATCCGCTACACCGACCAGTTCGACGACCCCAACCTCCCCGGCGAGATGCAGGTCACCGTCACCCTGAAAGCCGTGCTCTGCGGCACCGAGTTGCACATTGTTCAGGAAGGCGTGCCGGAAGTGATCCCGGTGGAGATGTGCTACCAGGGCTGGCAGGAGTCGCTGATCCAGCTGGCGCAGTTGGTCGATCCGGAAATTCCGGACGAGGAGTGAGGCTGGAACGAAGCAAGAGGGCGGCCATGTTTCTTGATCGGTAAAAGCAATTAACAGGCCGTCTTGTGGCTTTTGCTCAACTTCCGGGCGCCGCCTGGTCGGCGCGCCCGACGCCGTGCTGATAAACCAGCTTGCCACCAAGCCAGCCACCGGCAATCAAACAAATGAAACCGCCCGCATCCAACAACAAGGAAACCGTATTCGGCGCCAACGGACGTAAACCTTCCAGCCGCAGCAGCAGGCGTGCGCCAAACAGAGTGCCGGCGACGAGCATCACCCCCATGTGCCAGTAAGCAATCCGCATCGCGGAACCTTCAGGCACACGGGGCAGTTCAAACAGGCCCGCGAGCATGGCCGCGAGGGCCATCACACAACCCACCACAAGCAGCCCGCCCGACCAGCGCCAGGCGGGCTCGCCGAGCCAGAGCCCGGCGAAGTCCGCCATCACCGCCAATGACCAGCAGGCAACCGGGAAATGGACCAGAGCGGGGTGCAAGGGATGGCGCATGTCAGATCATCAGGCTCAGAAGCGTCAAGAAACCGATCACCGCGAGGCCGGCATGCAATACCACCACGCCCTTGGGCGCCAACTTCCCGCGCAGGTGAAACGAGGCCAGGAAGAAGCCACCCAGGGCCGCCACCAACAGAAGGGCAAAGGCGGCAATCAGACGCTGACCGGCATCGCCCTCCATCAGCATGATAACCAAAGTGACCAAACCAACGGCCCCCAACAGCGCATGCGCCAGTGACAGGGCCCAGGGCGCCAGGCGACCGCGCAACACATGGCTGGCAAGAACCAGCCCGCCAACGGCAGCCAGGGCAAAGATGATCACAGCAAAAGCCAACATGGCATTCTCCTTTATGTTTATAGGTCGACATGGGCTGCCCCGTCGCCAGGCGACAGGGCAGCGGCGGCGCCCTTTAGTGCAGCTCCGCCAACTTCACGTCATTCATTCCCAATGCCTGGGCGACGTCATACATAGCCTGGTTGAAAATCTTATGAGTGATCTTGTCGGCCTCATAGCTCACGTTGGCATTGATATCCGCCATTACCTGGTTATGCAGTTGGTGGGAGATCGCATGGTCGAAGAAGTAACCGCTCCAGAATGTACCATCCGGAGCGACGCCGGCATTAACCAGTGTCTTCGCCAGGGCGGCGCCGGAGAGATCGACCGGTTCGGGCAGACTGATACCGGCTTCGGTGGCACGCTGTAGGGCGTAGGCGATGGTCGTGTCCATACCTCCTATAAAGGTATTCACCTCAGCTTCGCCATACTGTTTGGTGAGTTTGGCTATCTCGGCGTTCACGGTGTCTTCACCGAGCATGGCTACCAGAGCGTGTGCGAAATTGAAGTCGCCGGCACCGCCACCCGCTTTGATCAGCGCGGCGGTCACCGCCAGCGCCGGTTCACCCTGATACGAGGCACCGCCAAACATATTGATTGTGGAATGCCCGTGTTCAGCGGGCGTTGTGTGATCGGCGGCAATCGCCACTACCGGGCTGGCGGAAAACACAGCCATGCCGGCTGTCAGAAAGAGCGTCGTCGCTTTCATGGACCTTCTCCTTATTTTTAAAAACGTAATCAATGACTGGCCGAATCAACCTGGCTTGATCATTCCTCGACGGGCCAGCTCAGCCATCACATGATAGGTAACGGCGTCACAGCGCTTGCCGGCGAACTCAAAGGCGTCGGATGCCTGGACTTCCATCCGCTGTATCAGATCCCGGCGCAGCAAATCACGAGCCCGGGACAGGCGTTTTTTAACCAGAACCTCGCTAATATCCAGACAAAAAGCGCTGTCGGTTACCGATAGGCCCTCTACGGCCCGAAGCATGAAAACGCTACGATAGATTTCCGGCAGACGAGCGATGGCGGCTTCCAGCAGGTGTTTCATTTCCTGCTGGTTGGCAGCGATTTCCGGGGTGTGTTTGTCGGCGATATAGGATGCCATGCCGCCCTCCTCGGCTTGCTTGCTGTGAAGAAGGGCGACCTTATCGTCCAGCGATATCAACGGGCCTTCTCGGCGCTTGATATCGATAGACCGATTGACAACGATGCGAGTCAACCAGGTCTTGAGTGAGGCGCGCCCCTGGTAGGAATCCAGGCGCTTAAAGGCGTTCAAATACGCCTCCTGTACCGCGTCTTGCGCCTGGTTTTCGTCGTCGAGCACTCCCCGGGCGGCGCGAAACAAGGCCTGATTATGGCGACGTACGATCAGCTCGAAGGCCGCGCCGTTCCCCTGGCGCGCCTGCTCTACCAATCCGTTATCGCTCAAATCGGCTAGTGGCTCATGGGGATTGGCCGCTGAAGAGACCATGCTGAGACCCTCCCGTTGATGGCTCTTTTCTTGATTATTACCTTATTGGACGCAAGCTAACGGAAAAGGTGACAAATTCAGACTCCTACACCCGTGAGACCGGCAACACGATTCGCCGACACGCGTCCTTGTATTGGAGGGCAAAAGAGGGCTGGGGAATGAACGCAACGCACCCTTCCATAGCAATGACGAGCCGTCGCTGTCCGGTAATCCCTGGCCCGGCCTCCTGGGCGACGAAGAGTGAGCGCAGCAGCCTCCCCAAGCTACAAGTGCCGAAACTATCCCACCGAATAAAACCCTTCAGGCCTCGCCAACCGACTTGAGGTTCCACCCCTTCAAGACACATGACTCGAGCAGTAGTCGGTTCCCTACATTTATTTGTGTCGCTGGATGATGTAACTTCGGAACTGCATCACAAAAATAATAGCCAGCCCAAAGAGGCGCGGCGAAAAAAAACAGTGATTTAGGGGGAAAGGGGTGTCTGTCCGTAAGCGCGCCTATTGGCCTTTCACCGGGCCCTGGTTACATACTCGCCACGCTGTTGTTCGCCGGGGGCAAGCCGCATGGCGACGGTGATCCCCAGCCTCGGCACTATTCGCGGCATGACACCGGGCGAACGGCGACTGGGCCAGCGCCTGGAAAGCCTGCTCGAAGACGACTACACCGTCTGGTACGACATCCCCTTGGGCCGCCAGCGCCGTTACCCGGACTACATTATCTTGCACCCCGGCCGGGGCCTGCTGTTTTTGGAGGTGAAGGACTGGAAGCTGGACACCCTCAAGCGTCTTACCCCGCGTGACGCCGAGATATATACCCCGCAGGGCCTGAAAACCGTCAGCAACCCGCTGGAGCAGGCGCGCCAGTACGCCCTGGTGGCCGTGAATCGCCTGCAGCGCGACCCACACCTGATGCAGACCGACGGGCGCTTCAAAGGCAATCTCTGTTTTCCGTGGGGCTATGGGGTGGTCTTCCCCAATATCACCCGAAAACAATGGAACGAGGCCATCGACGAAGCGGACCAGGAACTGGTCCTGCCGCCGCATCGCCTGATCTGCAAGGACGAAATGACCGCCACCGCCGACCCGGAAGTGTTCCAGGCGCGGCTCTGGGGCATGTTCGAATACGCCTTCGGCGAAAAGCTCACCCTCCCGCAAATCGACCGCATCCGCTGGCAGCTCTTTCCGGAAATCCGCATCAACGCCCCGCAGCAAACCCTGTTCGACCAGGATGACCAGGACGACGACCCGGCCGATGGACAAACCGGCGTAGGAACGGAGTTGGTCATCCCGGACATCGTCCGCGTCATGGATCTCCAGCAGGAACAGCTCGCCAAAAGCATGGGCGAAGGCCACCGCGTCATCCACGGCGTCGCCGGCTCCGGCAAAACCCTGATCCTCGGCTACCGCTGCCTGCACCTGGCCCAGGCCGTCACCAAACCGATTCTGGTGCTCTGCTTCAACATCACCCTCGCTGCCCGGCTGCGCAGCTTCATCGCCGAAAAAGGCATCGAGGAAAAAGTGCAGGTGCACCACTTCCACGAATGGTGCGGCCTGCAGCGCAAGACCTACAACGTGGACCTGATACAAGGCGCGGCACCCCACTGGGAGCGGGAAGTGGAAACCGTCATTCAGGGTGTGGAGACAGACCAGATACCCCGCGCCCAATACAGCGCGGTAATGATCGACGAAGGCCACGACTTCGAACAGGAATGGCTCAAGCTTATCGTTCAGATGATCGACCCGGACACCAACTCCCTGCTCCTGCTTTACGACGACGCCCAGTCCATCTACAAAAAGCGCAGCCTGAAATTCCCCCTGTCCAGTGCCGGCATTGAGGCCCGTGGGCGCACCACCATCCTCAGGCTCAATTACCGCAACACCCGCGAGATACTTAGTTTTGCCTACGACTTCGCCAAGGATTTTCTGCAAGCCCAGGATGCCGACGACGACCACATTCCGCTGATCGCGCCCGAAGTGGCCGGTACCAGCGGTCCCGCGCCTCAATTTCGCCGCTTTGATCATTTCAGCGAGGAAGCTGCCTATATCGCCCGTTGTGTTAGCAAATGGCACAAGCAAGGCAAACCGCTTAACAGCATGGCTGTGGTGTATGGCTACAATTGGCAGGCTGGCGTAATACACGAAGAAATAAAAGCCAAAGGGATAGCCTGTTGCTGGTTGAAGGGTAAGACAGAAAAAAGTGCTTATGATGCCAGCGCTGACCGCGTGGCTCTGCTTACTCGGCAAAGCAGTAAGGGGTTGGAGTTCGATAGCGTGGTGCTGGCGGGGCTGGGGAGCTTAAAAAACGACGAAGAGGATCAGGAGCATGAGGTGCGGCTGCTTTATGTGGGAATGACACGGGCGCGGCGGCAGCTGTTACTCACGGGAAGCGGTGAGAATTGGTTCGTGGAACGGTTTTCTGAGCACGATTAAAAGTGCCGAGCGACATCCTGTCTGCCATGAAGAATCCGGATGATCTGCAACTCTTCCCCCTGGACTCGATAGAAAATGACATGGCTGGCAACGGACACACTGCGAACGTCAGGCAATAGCTCGGGCCGCGCTTTGCCGATCTCCGGTTGCTGGGGTAGCAGCCAGAGTTTGTCCTTGAGCGAGCTCATGTATTCGTCGGATCGGAGTTTGCCCCATTGGCGTGATCCGTATTGGTAGATGGCACGCAAGTCCTCCCGGGCGGCGGGGGGTAAAACCAGTAACGACAGAGCCATCAAGCTTTCAGGTCTTCGAACAGGTCGTCGAGGTTGGCTTTGCTGTCAACGCGCATGCCGTCGCCTTGGTCCAATTGTACCATGCCTTCTTGAAGCTGTTCACGCAGCCGAGCCAGTTTGAGTTCGTTGATCCATTCCTCATGAGTTTCCACGAAACGCAGAGATTCCCGGATGACTTCGCTGGCGTTGTTGTAAAGACCGCTTTCCACCTTAGCCTTGATGCGGGCTTCGAGTTCCGGGGTCAGTGAGATGTGCATGTTCACTCTCCTGGAAGGGGGATTGAGCTAATCTTAGACGGGCTGCAAAGATTGTCAATCCTTGGTTTTAGAGGCCGCCGCCCAATAAAAAGCCCCGACGGGAAAACCCGCCGGGGCTTCTTCATATCACTATCAGTGAAGGAAGCGGGAAGACTTAAACCCGCTCAATCACCGTGGCAATACCCTGACCCAGACCAATGCACATGGTGGCAAGGCCGATCTGGCCGTCGTTGCCTTCCAGTACGTTGAGCAGGGTGCCGGTGATGCGCGCGCCGGAGCAGCCCAGGGGGTGACCCAGGGCGATGGCGCCGCCGTTCAGGTTGACCTTCTCGTCCATCTTGTCGAGCAGCTTGAGGTCCTTCAGTACCGGCAGGGACTGCGCGGCGAAGGCTTCGTTGAGCTCGACGTAGTCGATGTCGTCGATGGTCAGGCCGGCCCGCTTCAGGGCTTTCTGGGTGGCGGGCACCGGGCCGTAGCCCATGATGGCCGCGTCACAGCCGGCCACGGCCATGCTGCGGATCTTGGCGCGGGGCTTGAGGCCCAGGGCCTGGGCGCGCTCGGCGCTCATCACCAGCATGGCGCTGGCACCGTCGGACAGGGCCGAGGAGGTGCCGGCGGTCACGGAGCCGCTGGCCGGGTCGAACACCGGGCGCAGCTTGGTCATGTCTTCCAGGCTGGCGTTGGCGCGGATGGTCTCGTCGATTTCGCAGAGTACCTTGCGGCCTTCGGCGTCGTGGCCTTCGATCGGCACGATCTCGTTCTTCCAGCGGCCCTGTTCGGTGGCTTCCCAGGCTTTCTTGTGGGAGCGCACGCCGAACTGGTCCTGCTGTTCACGGGTGATGCCGTGCATGCGGCCGAGCATTTCCGCGGTCAGGCCCATCATGTTGGAGGCCCGGGCGGTGTACTTGGACAGCTCGGGGTTGAGGTCCACGCCGTGGTCCATGGCCACATGGCCCATGTGCTCCACGCCGCCGATCACGAATACGTCGCCGTTGCCGGTTTCGATGGCCTGGGCGGCGCTGTGCAGGGCCTGCATGGAGGAGCCGCACAGGCGGTTCACGGTCTGCGCGGCGCTGGTGCGCGGCAGGCCGGCCAGCATGGAAATGTTGCGGGCGATGTTCATGCCCTGTTCCTTGGTCTGGTTCACGCAGCCCCAGATCACATCTTCGGTTTCTTCGATGCTCCAGTTGGGGTTGCGCGCCATCAGCGCCTGGATCAGCAGCGCGGACAGTTTTTCCGCGCGCACGTTGCGGAACTGGCCGTTACGGCTTTTGCCCATCGGGGTGCGCACGGCATCGACGATGACAACGTCTTTCGGATTCAAACTCATTTCAAAATCTCCTTTGCCCGTGCCTTACGCGAAGAAGGCTTCGCCTTTGGCGGCCTTGTCTTTAAGCATCTGGGGGGCTTCGTAAAGCTTACCCAGGTGGGCGTATTTGTCGCACAGTTCCGCGAACGCCTTGGTGCCGATGCTGTCGATGTAGCGCAGCGGGCCACCGCGGAACGGCGGGAAGCCGATGCCGTAGATCATGGCCATGTCGGCTTCGGCGGCGGAGCCGACGATGTTGTCTTCCAGGCAGCGGATGGTTTCGGTGCACATCGGGATCATCATGCGGGCGATGATGTCGTCGGCGTCGAACTCCTTGGACTCGCCGGTGACCATCGGCTTGATCAGCTCGTAGGTCTTCTCGTCGACCACCTTCTTGGGCTTGCCCTTCTTGTCTTCTTCATACTTGTAGAAGCCGATGCCGTTCTTCTGACCATAGCGTTCGTTTTCGAACATGATCTCGGACGGGTCCTTGAAGTCGTGCTGCATGCGGTCGGGGAAGCCTTCGGCCATCACTTCGGCGGCGTGCACGCCGGTGTCGATGCCGACCACGTCGAGCAGGTAGGCGGGGCCCATGGGCCAGCCGAACTTCTGCATCACCTTATCGACCTGCTGGAAGTCGGCGCCGTCGCGCACCAGCATGCCGAAGCCGGCGAAGTAGGGGAACAGAACGCGGTTCACCAGGAAGCCGGGGCAGTCGTTCACCACCACCGGGTTCTTGCCCATCTTCTGGGCGTACTTGACCAGGGTGGCGACGGTTTCGTCGGAGGTCTTCTCGCCGCGGATCACTTCCACCAGGGGCATCATGTGCACCGGGTTGAAGAAGTGCATGCCGCCGAAATTCTCCGGCTTCTTCAGGGCTTCCGCCAGGCGGGTGATGGAAATGGTGGAGGTGTTGGACGCGAGCACCGCGTCGTCACCCAGCACTTCCTCGGTTTCCGCCAGCACGGACTGCTTGATCTTCGGGTTCTCGACCACCGCCTCGACGACCACGTCGATGTTGGTGAAGTCACCGTAGCTCAGGGTGGGACGGATCATGGACAGGGTCTTGCCCATTTTGGCGGCGTCCATCTTGCCCTTGCTGACGCGCTTGGCGAGCAGCTTGGAGGCTTCGTTCATGCCCAGGTCCAGGGCTTCCGCCTTGATGTCCTTCATGACGATGGGGGTGCCTTTCAGGGCGGACTGGAAGGCGATGCCGCCGCCCATGATACCCGCGCCCAGTACCGCCGCGTTGTTAATCTCGCGGCTGGCCTTGGCGGTCTTGCCGTTCACTTTCTTAACCTGCTGGTCGGCCAGGAACAGACCCACCATGGCGGTGGCCTGCGGGGTCTTGGCGACCTTGGCGAAGCCCTTGGACTCCACGTCCAGCGCTTCGTTGCGCTTCATGCCGGCGGCTTTCTGCATGGATTTTACCGCTTCCATGGGCGCCGGGTAGTTCTTGCCGGCCTGCTGCTGGACCATGGCGGAACCGGTCTGGAACGCCATCATCTGCTCCATCGGGGGCATCGGCAGCGGCTCCAGCTTTTCCTGGCGCTTGGCGCGGAAGTCGATCTTGCCGGCCAGGCACTGCTTGACCAGGTCGATGGCGGCGTCACGCACGTCGTCGTGCTTGACCACCGCGTCCACCATGCCGTCCTTGAAGGCTTTTTCCGGCTTGTGCTGGCCGCCGGCGGAGATCCACTCAATGGCGTTGTCCACGCCCATCAGGCGCGGCGCGCGCACGGTGCCGCCGAAACCGGGGTAGATGCCCAGCTTCACTTCCGGGAAGCCCACCTGGGCCTGTTCGCTCATCACTCGGAATTCGCAGGCCAGGCACATTTCCAGGCCGCCGCCCAGGGCGAAGCCGTTGATGGCGGCCACTTTCGGCACGTCCAGGTCTTCGAAGGCATTGAAGATGTCGTTCGCCTGGCGGGACCATTTGGCGATCTCCGCTTCGTCCTGGGCGAACATTTCGGTGAATTCGGTGATGTCCGCGCCAACGATGAACACGTTTTTCGCGGAGGTGACGACGATGCCCTTCACCTGGTCGTTGCCTTTGAGGGCCTCGGTGGCCTTGCTCAGGTCTTCCAGGGTGGCACGGTCGAACTTGTTCACGGACTCGCCCTGAAGGTCGAACTTCAGTTCGGCGATCCCGTCGTCAAGCAGTTGTACGCTTACGGCGTTGCCTTGGTAAATCATATCGTTTGCTCTCCAGTCCCAAAGTATGCGGCCGGCCAGCCGCCTTGGTGAGCCTGTGGTTCCTCACTCGGGGGCGCCAAGTATATGAAAGCAAAGGGCATACATTCAGTCCCTTTTTGTGACTTGCCGGTCGTTGCAAGCCCGCTTCCCGCCTGTATTGGGTGCGGGGCGGGGTCTTTCAACCACCGGCGCTTTCAGCCATGAGGAGGATACAGCAAGCCGGGCCCGGAGTATCTTGACTCGGGAGGCGTCTATGCGGACCCTTGCCGCGTCTTTCCGCCAGGCTGAATTGATGAGCGCACGTCCTTTTCCCGAGATCCGCCGCCGTACCCTGGACACCGTGCCCGACTGGCCCGGCGTGTCGCCGCTGCTGGCCCGGGTGCTGGCCGCCCGCGGCGTCACCCGGGAAGAGCAGCTGCAGCTGAGCCTGGGCCGCCTGCCGCACCCGGACGGCTTCAACGGCCTGGGCGCCGCGGTGGACCTGCTGCAGCAGGCCCGCGACGAGCACTGGCGCATCTGTGTGGTGGGCGACTACGACGCCGACGGCGCCACCGCCACCGCGTTGATGGTGCGCGGGCTGGCCGGCCTGGGCTTCCGGCGCCCGGACTACCTGGTGCCCAACCGCTTCGAGTACGGCTACGGCCTGTCGCCGGCGATCGTCGAGCTGGCCCGGGAGACCCTGGCCCCGGACCTGATCATCACCGTGGATAATGGCATCGCCAGCGTCGACGGCGTGGCCGCCGCCCGGGCCGCCGGCATGCGCGTGCTGATCACCGACCACCACCTGCCCGGCGACCAACTTCCGGACGCGGACGCCCTGGTCAATCCGCGCCTGTGCGAGGACGGCTTCCCGGCCCGCAACCTGGCCGGCGTCGGCGTCGCCTTCTATTTACTGCTGGCGGTGCAGCGCCGCCTGGGCGTCAAAAGCCCGGTGCTCGACCTGCTGGACCTGGTGGCCCTGGGTACCGTGGCCGACGTGGTGATCCTGGACGACGCCAACCGCATCCTGGTGGAGCAGGGCCTGCGCCGCATCCGCGCCGGCAAGGGCAGCCCCGGCCTGCGCGCCCTGTTGCGCGTGGCCGGCCGCGACCCGGCCAAAGTAGTGGCGGCGGACCTGGGCTTCGCCGCCGGGCCGCGCCTCAACGCCGCCGGCCGCCTCACCGACATGAGCCACGGCATCGAATGCCTGCTGGCGGACAGCGAGGAACAGGCGCGCCGCTTCGCCGAAGAGCTGGACACCATCAACCGCGAGCGGCGCGGCATCGAGCAGGGCATGCGCGACGCCGCCATGCTGGAAGTGGCGCGGCTGCGCGAGCGCGAGCTGCCCGCCGCGCTCTGCCTGCACGGCCCGGACTGGCACGAAGGGGTGGTGGGCATCCTCGCCTCGCGGGTCAAGGAGTCGGTGCACCGGCCGGTGATCGCCTTCGCCCCGGCCCGCGAGAAGGGCATGCTCAAGGGCTCCGGCCGCTCGATACCCGGCCTGCACCTGCGCGATGTGCTGGACGCGGTGGCCACCGCCCACCCGGAAATGCTGCACAAGTTCGGCGGCCACGCCATGGCCGCCGGCATGACCCTGCGCGCCGACCATCTGCCGGCCTTCACCGAGGCGTTCCAGGACGCGGTGGCGGCGGTGGCCGGCGCCGACCTGTTCGACGAGGTGGTGGAAACCGACGGCGCCCTGGAGGAAGCGGATCTCTGCCTGGACACCGCGGAACTCCTCAGCCACCGCTTCCCGTGGGGGCAGGGCTTCCCGCCGCCGCGCTTCGACGGCGAATTCGAGGTGCTGGACAGCCGCGTGGTCGGCGAGCGCCACCTCAAGCTCACCCTGGGCCTGCCCGGCTGCGGCGGGGTGGTGGACGGCATCCATTTCAACGCCGACCTGGACCAGCTCGGCGACCGCCTGCGCCGGGTGTACGGCGTCTACCGCCTGGAAGTGAACGAATTCCGCGGCAACCGCAACCCGCAGCTGCTCTTCGAGCACCTCAGACCCGCGTAACAGGTGCCTCCCTGCGGGCACTTTGCTAGCATTGCCGTTCGCGCCGCCCCGGCGTGTTGTACCCGATTCGATTCTCGCGCGGCCCAAAAGGCCGGCGATGTCTGGCAGCCCCTAACGGAGGGAAGCATGAAAACAATTCACAAACACCGCCTGGAAGCCGGCACCGATGTGCAGGAACTGCGCCTGCCGGAAGAAGGTGATGTGCTGCGCGTTGACTTTATCCAGCAGGAACGCGCCATCTACATGTGGGTGGAAGTGGACGCCGACACCGTCATCGACACCCCCAAGGAAGTGCGCCGCTTCAAAGTATTCGCCACCGGCAGCGGCATCCCCAACAACGCCGTCTACATCGGCACCACCCTGGATAACCTCAAACCCGAGGCCTTCCACGTCTACGAACTGGTGGACTGACCCCCGGTGCCCGCCGGCCCCGGCCTCGTCAGGGGCCGGCTGAAACGGTAGAATACGCGGCTTTTCCCATTCTATTGAAAGCGCACTGAGAACCTTTATGGAAGTGAATCCGCTGAGAACCCACCTCACCGACCTGGCCGAGCGCGTCGATGCGCTGAGGGGGTATCTTTGACTACGACCAGAAGAGCGAACGACTGGTCGAAGTAGAGCGCGAACTGGCCCTGCCGGACGTCTGGAACGAGCCCCAGCGGGCCCAGGCCCTGGGCAAGGAGCGCTCGCAACTGGAACACATCGTCGCCACCCTGGACCAGGCCGGCCAGGGCATCGGTGACACCCGCGATCTGCTGGAACTGGCGGTGGAAGAGGGCGACGAAGCCACCGTCGCGGAAGTGGAAGCGGACCTGCAGCGCCTGGAGCGCATGGTCGCCGACCTGGAATTCCGCCGCATGTTCTCCGGCGAGATGGACGCCTCCAACGCCTATCTGGACATCCAGGCCGGTTCCGGCGGCACCGAAGCCCAGGACTGGGCCGAGATGCTGCTGCGCATGTACCTGCGCTGGGGCGAGGCGCACGGCTTCAAGACCGAGCTGGTGGAAGCCTCCGACGGCGACGTGGCCGGCATCAAGTCCGCCACCGTGCGCTTCGAGGGCGAGTACGCCTACGGCTGGCTGCGCACCGAGATCGGCGTGCACCGCCTGGTGCGCAAGAGCCCGTTCGACTCCGGCGGCCGCCGCCACACCTCCTTTGCCTCGGTGTTCCTGTCCCCGGAAGTGGACGAGGACATCGATGTGGACATCGATCCGTCCAAGATCCGCGTCGACACCTACCGGGCTTCCGGCGCCGGCGGTCAGCACGTCAACCGGACCGATTCCGCGGTGCGCCTGACCTATGTGCACACCGACCCGGACACCGGCGAGGAAACCACCCTGGTGACGCAGTGCCAGAACGGCCGCTCCCAGCACCAGAACAAGGACCAGGCCATGCGCATGCTGCAGGCCAAGGTCTACGACCTGGAGCTGCAAAAGCGCAACGCCGAGAAGCAGAAGCAGGAAGAGGGCAAGTCGGACATCGGCTGGGGCAGCCAGATCCGCTCCTACGTGCTCGACGACGGCCGCATCAAGGACCTGCGCACCAACGTGGAAAGCCACAACACCCAGCAGGTCCTCGACGGCGACCTGGACCGCTTTATCCAGGCCTCGCTGAAGGCAGGGCTTTAAAAGGTTAAACACATGGCTGACGAACAGAACACTCCCAACGACGCCGCCCACGAAGGCGCCGACGAAAACCGTCTGATCGCCGAGCGGCGCGCCAAGCTCAACGAGTGGCGCGAAAGCGGTGACGCCTTCCCCAACCACTTCCGCCGCGACAGTCTGGCCGCCGACCTGCAAAAACAGTACGGCGAGCTGAGCAAGGAAGAGCTGGAAGAAAAGAACATCCAGGTGGCCGTGGCCGGGCGCCTGATGCTCGACCGCAAAGCCTTCAAGGTGCTGCAGGACATGTCCGGGCGCATCCAGATCTTCGCCCCCAAGCCGGTGCAGAAAGACACCAAGCACTGGGACCTGGGCGACGTGGTGGGCGTGCGCGGCACCCTGTGCAAATCCGGCATGGGCGACCTGTACGTGATGATGGACGAGTACCTGCTGCTCACCAAGTCGCTGCGCCCGCTGCCGGAAAAACACAAGGGTCTCACCGACACCGAGTCCCGCTACCGTCAGCGCTACGTGGACCTGATCGTCAACGAGGACAGCCGCCGCACCTTCCAGATCCGCTCACAGATGGTGGCCGGCATCCGCAATTACCTGGTGCGCCACGGTTTCGTGGAAGCGGAAACGCCGATGCTGCAGGTGATCCCCGGTGGCGCCACGGCGCGGCCGTTCATCACCCACCACAACAGCCTGGACCTGGACATGTACCTGCGCATCGCGCCGGAACTGTACCTCAAGCGTCTGGTGGTGGGCGGCTTCGAGCGGGTGTTCGAGATCAACCGCAACTTCCGCAACGAGGGCCTCAGCACCCGGCACAATCCGGAATTCACCATGCTGGAGTTCTACCAGGCGTACGCGGATCACAACGACCTGATGAACCTCACCGAGGACATGCTGCGCACCCTGGCGCAGGACGTGCTGGGCACCACCGAGATTCCCTACCAGGATGACGTCTACGACTTCGGCAAGCCGTTCGCGCGGCTGTCGGTGTTCGATTCCATCCTGCAGTACAACGACGACATCGACGCCGCCACCCTGGCGGACGAGCAGGGCGCCCGCGGCATCGCCGAACGGCTGGGCATCGCCGTGAAGGACGGCTGGGGCCTGGGCAAGGTGCAGATCGAGATCTTCGAGAAGACCGTCGAGCACCGCCTCAAGGACCCGACCTTCATTACCGATTACCCCACCGAGGTGTCGCCGCTGGCCCGCCGCAAGGACGACGACCCCTTCGTCACCGAGCGCTTCGAGTTCTTCGTCGGCGGCCGCGAGATCGCCAACGGCTTCTCCGAGCTCAACGACGCCGAGGATCAAGCGGAACGATTTCGTGCCCAGGTGGCCGAAAAAGAAGCGGGGGACGACGAAGCCATGTTCTATGACGAAGACTACATCACCGCCCTGGAACACGGCCTGCCGCCCACCGCCGGCGAGGGAATCGGCATCGACCGTCTGGTGATGTTATTCACGAATTCTCCCTCTATTCGTGATGTAATCCTGTTTCCTCACATGCGACCGCGCTAGCCCGACATCAGTGCGCATTAACGAATAACAAAGTGAAGGCCGTTATGAGTTCAGCCATTCAGTATCAGGGCCGCAAGGCCCGTCGCGCCGGCAGTGAACAACGCCGCCAGGCCATTCTGGACGCGGCGCTTAACATCATCGTCACCGACGGCATCCGCGCGGTGCGCCACCGCGCCGTGGCCCGCGAGGCGGATGTGCCGCTGTCCGCCACCACCTATTACTTCAAGGACATCTCCGACCTGATCGCGGACGCCTTCACCCTGTTCGCGGAGCGTGCCCTGGAAGAGGTGATCCGCCCGTTCCGCGACCAGGCGTTCGGGTTGATCCAGCAGTTCCAGGCCCAGGCCAGCCACCAGGAGCCCGACCGCGCCCGTCTGATCGAGTCGCTGGCGTCGATGACCACCGCGTTCATCCTCGACGAGGTGACCAACCGCCGCGAGCACCTGATCGCCGAGCAGGCGTTCTTCCAGGAGGCGATTCTCGACCCGCGCCTGCGGGGGCTGGCGGACCTCTACCTGAAGGAAATGTCGTCGCTGCTGATCGACGCCTGCCGGGCGGTCGGTTCGGAAAGCCCGGAACTGGACGCGGAGCTGATCCACAGCTTCCTGCTCGCCACCGAGGTGCGCCTGCTCGCCCACCCGGAATGGGCCGACGAAAAGGCGCTCAACAAACGCATGCACCACCTTTTGGAGAAGCTGGTCCCCCATGGCTGAACAGTCTTCGGTGGAGTTGGAGCCGGGCTGGAAGCAGGTGCTCGGTGACGAATTCACCAAGCCCTACATGCAGGATCTGAAAGCCTTCCTGCGCCAGGAAAAGCAGGCCGGCGAGACCGTCTACCCGCCCGGCCCGGACATCTTCCGCGCCTTCAACGAGACCCCCTTCGACCAGGTCAAGGTGGTGATTCTCGGCCAGGACCCGTACCACGGCCCCAACCAGGCCCACGGCCTGTGCTTCTCGGTGCAGCCGGGCGTGCGCACGCCGCCGTCGCTGATCAATATCTTCAAGGAAATCGAACGGGACCTGGGCATCCCGGCCCCGGACCACGGCAACCTGGACGCCTGGGCGCGCCAGGGCGTGCTGCTGCTCAACGCGGTGCTCACCGTGCGCGCCGGCCAGGCCGCTTCCCACCAGCGCCAGGGCTGGGAAGAATTCACCGACCAGGCCATCGAGCACATCAACCGCGAGCGCGAAGGCGTGGTGTTTTTTCTGTGGGGCAGCTACGCCCAGAAAAAAGGCAAGCTGATCGACCGCCAGCGCCACTGCGTGCTCACCGCGCCGCACCCGTCGCCGCTCTCCGCGCATCGCGGTTTCCTGGGCTGCGGGCACTTTTCCCGCGCCAACCAGTACCTTCTGCAACAAGGCAAGGACCCCATCGACTGGTCCCTGTGAACCTTCGCATCACCGACCCATTAAGGACCCTTTCGGCATGACCGACAATGTACAGTTCCAAGAAAGTGTACAGTTCGAAGAACGCCCCACCGGCAGCGGCCACCTGATCGGCCGCGCCACGCTCAACGCGCCGCGCTCGCTCAACGCCCTCAGCCTGGAAATGATCGAAGCCCTCGACCGGCAAATCACCGACTGGCAGGCCCGCGAAGAGGTCGTGGCGATCTGGCTGGAAGGCAACGGCGGCAAGGCGCTCAGCGCCGGCGGCGACGTGGTCGCCCTGCACGGCGCCATGGTCAAGCACGCCGGGCAAAGCCGGAACCCGTTCACCGAGCACTACTTCGCCAGCGAATACCGCCTCGATTATCGCCTGCACACCTCCGAGACCCCGGTGATCTGCTGGGCGGACGGCGTGGTCATGGGCGGCGGCATGGGCCTGATGCAGGCCAGCCAGTTCCGCCTGGTGACGCCGAAAAGCCGGCTCGCCATGCCGGAAATCACCATCGGCCTGTTCCCGGACGTGGGCGCCAGCTGGTTCCTCAACCGCCTGCCCGGCAAAACCGGCCTGTTCCTGGGCCTCACCGGCGTCCACCTCAACGCCCGCGACGCCCTCGACCTGGGGCTCGCCGACCGCTTCGTCGACGCCGACCGCGAGCAGGTGCTCGACGCCCTGGCCGAAACCCACTACCAGGACGACCGCGCCGCCAACCGCCGGCAACTGCACCGCACCCTGCAGGATCTCGCCACCCGCCCGGACAGCCTCACCCCGGCGGTGATGGATCATCTCGACACCATCAACACCCTCTGCGACGCCGCCACCGTCAACGAAGTGGTGCACCGCATCCTAGAGCACAAACAATGCGACGGCTGGCTCGACAAAGCCCGCGCCACCCTCGCCGACGGCTGCCCGCAAACCGCCCACCTGGTCTGGGAACAGCTGCGGCGCAGCCGCCACCTGTCCCTGGCCGAAGTGTTCCGCATGGAATGGTGCCTGGCGGTGCAATGCACCCTGCACGCCGACTTCCGCGAAGGCGTCCGCGCCCTGCTCATCGACAAGGACGGCAAACC
>Ga0208300_100774_pt1 | contig 18545 bp, 16 predicted proteins | sample 23_taG_FD_184096 | JGI IMG/M metagenome (GOLD analysis project Ga0208300, IMG submission 184096) | Marine viral communities from Cariaco Basin, Caribbean Sea - 23_WHOI_OMZ (SPAdes) (version 2) | ecosystem: Environmental > Aquatic > Marine > Oceanic | place: Caribbean Sea: Cariaco Basin... | reverse complement strand
GCTCCAGACATGGTCATTCCACTGGGCGGCACCCATGATCTCTATGGCCGGCCATTCACTCTCGACCTCAAAGGAGACATCACCTTCTTTGATGACGGGCGCATGCAAATCGAGCAACGTAATGTGAATTTTGTTGGTAATGCGGATGAGCTCCTGGTTACGGCCAACACCGCAGGCATTGAGGATATCGGTCTAGTGACCATAAGGTTACCTCTGGAGATTCCGGTTGGTGGCACCTACCTCAACTTCATCTCCAACCCGGTCAAAGACTTACCGACCCAGTACCAATAAAACACAGGTTACTCAGGTCTACCCTCCTCAGGCCAGTCTCCGGACTGGCCTTTTTTGTTGGCCTTTTGGGGCCACAATTACCATCGGTTTTTCATTCCGGGTAGTTTTCCTGATAATCTGGTTGCAATATGAAACCCAACGATAAGAATTCCGGGAGAGCCCGCATGGAAAACGGCGTCCACTACCGCACCTGTCACCTCTGCGAAGCCATGTGTGGCGTTGCCATTGAGGTCAACAACGGCAAGATCACCAGTATCAAGGGCGACGACCAGGATCCTCTGAGCCAGGGCCACATCTGTCCCAAAGCGGTCGCACTTCAGGATCTGCATGAAGACCGGGAGCGCCTGAAGAGGCCGATACGCAAAACAGCCCAGGGCTGGGAAGAGCTATCCTGGGAGGACGCCTTTGACCTGGTTGCCGAGAAGCTTCATGGAATTCGGAAAACCTACGGCCGGAACAGTATCGGGGTCTACCTGGGCAATCCCAATGTCCACAATCACGGCGCCCTGATGACCACCATGCCGTTTTTGCGGGCCATCGGCACCCAGAATCGCTTCTCTGCCACGTCCAACGACCAGCTACCGCACATGCTGGCCAGCCTGGAGATGTTTGGTCACCAGATTCTGTTTCCGATTCCGGACATCGACCATACCGACCTTTTCATCTGTATTGGCGGCAACCCGATGGCCTCCAACGGCAGCCTGATGACCGTACCGGACATCCGGGGCCGCCTTAAAGCCCTGCGTCAACGGGGCGGGAAACTCGTGGTGATTGATCCCCGGCGCACTGAAACTGCTCGCCTGGCCGACGACTTCCATTTTATCCGACCCGGCACCGATGCTTTCCTGCTGATGGCCATGGTCCATACTCTGTTCGAGGAGAATCTGGTGGACCCCGGCGCGGCCGAGCGACTGGTGAAAGACGTGGATCTTCTGCGCCTGGCCGCCTTGTCGTTCTCTCCGGAAGCGGTGACGAAGCACACCGGCATTGAGGCTGAGGCCGTTCGACAGCTGGCACGACAGCTGGCCAAAACCCCACGGGCCGCCCTGTATACCCGAATGGGCACCAGCACTCAGGCATTTGGCGGCACCACCACGTGGCTGGCCTACTGCCTGAACATCCTGACCGGCAAGCTGGATGTACCCGGTGGCGTACTGTTTACCCAACCGGCGGTGGATCTGGTGGCGCTCGGCGCCATGTCCGGGCAGCGTGGGCATTTCGGTAAGCGCCACAGCCGGGTTCGAGGTCTGCCGGAATTTGCGGGAGAGTATCCAGCCAGCACCATGGCCGATGAAATGCTGACACCGGGCGAAGGTCAGGTCCGTGCCTTTGTGACCGTGGCCGGCAACCCTGTGCTTTCAAGCCCTAACGGCCAGCGACTGGAGTCAGCCCTGGAGGGGCTGGATTTCATGGTGTCTGTGGATTACTACCTGAATGAAACCACCCGCCACGCCGATGTGATTCTGCCGCCCACAGCGGCGCTGGAGCGCAGCCATTACGACCTGATTTTCAGCATGATGGCGGTACGCAACCAGGCCAAGTACAGCGAAGCCCTGTTCGAACCGGCACCGGACAGCCGCCACGACTGGCAGATCAACCTGGAACTGGCCCACCGCCTTGAACGGCAGCGCAAGGGCGGGAAGTTGCCATTGCAGGCGGAACTGGGCTGGCAGGCGTTCAAGAAGCTGGGGCCAGACCCGATCCTGGATGTGCTGCTGCGCACCGGCCCCTACGGCGCCAACCCGGGCCGGGTGGGCGGTGTGATCAAGCCGGTGCTGGACAAGGTGCTCGGCATTCTTCCGGAGCGCCACCCCCTCAAAGGCCTGGCGCGGCTCAGCCCGCTGAACCCGCAGTGGCAGCACATGCCCAAGGGGCTATCACTGTCCGCCCTGAAGAAATCCCCCAGCGGGGTGGACCTTGGCCCGCTGCAGCCCACCCTGCCCCAACGGCTGTTTACCCGGGATGGCAAGATCAACCTGGCGCCGCGCCGCTACCTGGCGGATGTGGAGCGCCTTCAGGCCCTGCTGGACCGGCCTGAAGCCAGCGCCAGCCTGCAGCTTATCGGCCGTCGCCATGTACGCAGCAACAACTCCTGGATGCACAACAGCCAGCGACTGGTGAAAGGCAAAAGCCGCTGCACGGTAATCATGCACCCGGAAGATGCCCAAAACCGCAAGCTGGAAGACGGCGCGCAGGTACAGGTACAGAAAGACGGCAGGGCCGTGGTGCTGCCGCTGGAGGTATCGGAAGATATCATGCCCGGAGTGGTGTCGATTCCCCACGGCTGGGGCCATAGCCGGCCCGGAACAGGGCAGTCCGTTGCCAGCGCCCACGCCGGTGCCAGCATCAACGATATCCTGGATGACACCGAAACCGACCCGGTTTCCGGCACATCGGTACTGAACGGGCAGGCAGTGGAAGTGAAAGTCTGGCAAACTGGCGCCCAAAGCAAACAGGCCTGACCCACCGGGCAGGCCTCGCCATTCATTGATACGAGGTTCAACAATGCCCAGAGGACTGCAACTGTCGTTTATTGTTGTCGGGCTGGTGGTGATCGGGATTCTGCTGTTCTACATCTGGCGGCAATCCAGGGTGCTGAACGAAAACCGGATGCGCCAGAAGAAGGCGGAAGAGTTCCAGGCCAAGCGGCGCGACGAGATGATCGAAAGCATCCGCATTATTGCCCTGGCGGTGGAAGAAGGACAGGTGGAACATTCTGAAGCCTGCCTGCGCCTGAAGGGCCTGCTGGATTACGTGGCCCCGGAACTGCTGGACCAGGCGCCCTACCGGGTGTTTCAGGAAGTGCACGACAAGATCCAGCACATGCCCACCCACCGCGCCCGAAAGGCCACGGATGCCAAGCTGGTTCAGAAGATGGACAAGGAACGCTTCGCGGTAGAGCGGCAGCACGCCGAGGATGTGCGCAAGGCGGCTACCGCCATTCGCCATTACCGGTTCGACTGAACCGCAGTTACCGGGCCAGCGGCATCATTCCGGCCATGGCCATGATGCCGTCCCGATTATGAACCAGCGCATCAAACTGCTGCTCTACCCTTTGCCGGCTCAGGCCCAGTTCTTCAAAAACAGACTGGGGCACCGGATCTGCCCGGCCCGGCATCACGCCCCGAGCGGTTAGCAACTGCCGGCCCAGCCAGACAATTCTGGCCAGGTAATGATGAGGGCCGCTGTAGTCGGCATCCGCCTGGTGCCGTACCGCCAGGGTCACTTCATCGGGCATGCCCCAGTTCTCCAACAGGCGGGCGGCGATCTGTTCCCGGCTGAACCCCATCAATTTCTGTTCCTGGGCGGCGCGGTCACCGGCCGGGTTATCCCCCTGCCAGCGCATCAGTTGCTCGTGGTAGGGCGGGAACACCTGCACCAGCACCAGGTCGCCAAAGTTGTGCAGCAAACCGGCCAGGTAGGCCAGCCCGAACAGGGGCCGCTTTGTTCTGGGCATCATCCCCGCGAGGATTCCGGCAGACTGGGCCTGCCAGGTGGCTTGCTGCCAGTAGTCCCGGTAACCTTCAGGCTGATCCAGCGGCGCTTTGAGGGTACGGCCAAGGGCAAGGCCCATGGCCAGGTTCATCACCCAAGCAGAGCTATTGATAGATGCACCAGATATGGAAATTCCGATGGGTGGCACACATGATTTGTACGGTCGCGCATTCACGCTGGAACTTGAAGGTGACATCACGTTCTTTGATGATGGTCGAATGCAAATCGAGCAGATCAACACGAATCGCGTTGGCATGAATAACGAACTCCTTGTTGTAGCAGACGCACTAGGAATTCCAAATGCCGGTCTTGCAACCATCAAACTGCCACTTGAAATCCCAGTTGGAGGAACCTACCTCAACTTCATAACCAACCCGGTAAAAAACCTACCAGCCCAATACGAGCAGCTACAAGCTACTCCTCAGTAAGCTAACCGGTACTTTTACCTCTCAGGCCAGCCCACCCGGGCTGGCCTTTTTATTTCCCCTTCCACAACCTCGCAAGCACCCTGCCCCAATCTCTGGCAAACTACCCTCTACTGAAAATAAGTCTGGTCAACTCAGACAACATCCTATGTACCAGGGAGATCGCAAATGCCCAGAGGGCTTCAGTTGACGTTCATCGTTATCGGCTTGGTGGTTATCGGGCTGCTGTTGTTTTATATCTGGCGACAGTCGCGTTTGCTCAATGAAGAGCGCTTGCGTCAGAAAAAAGCCGAGGAATTTCAGGCCAAGCGTAAGGAAGAAATGGTAGAGAGCATCCGGATTATCGCCATAGCCGTGGAAGAAGAGCAGGTTGAATACTCGGAGGCTTGTTTGCGTTTGAAAGGGTTACTCGACTACGTCGCACCGGAACTGCTGTCGCAGGAACCGTATAACGTGTTTCAGGCGGTACATGAAAAACTGGAACACATGCCCACGCATCGGGCGCGAAAGGCTGCAGACACGGAAATGGTGCAACAGATGGATGTTGAACGTTTTGCTATCGAGAAGGAATATGCGGAGCGTATTCGCCAAGCGGCGAGCGCCATCCGTCACGTTCGTTTCGAGTGAGCCGCACCCTTTGTAATGATTTGTAACAAGGAACCAGGAGTAGCCTAGGCTTTAGCTATATAATTCAACACCTTCAGCCGAGCGACAAAAATGAGAACCACGTCACATTTTATTTTCCTCGGCCGCGGCTTTCCTTTTGAGAAGCTTTAGCTAAATTTAAAGCAGGGCTACGAAATTTGTCACTTCGCTCGGGGCCCTGTCCTTGTTTTCTCCTGATTAGTGAGACGGACTCTGCAATTTGCGGACATCATTGCCGGCCCCTGAGGGCCGGCTTTTTTATTCAGTTAGGCGACATCATTCCAGCCATCGCCATTACACTGTCTTTATTCTCAACCAGCTCATCAAACCGGCTTTCAACTTTTTCACGGTCCAACCCCATCTCGTCAAACACTTCATCACTTAACGGCTCACCCGCCCCGAGAGCAACGCCCCGCGCGGTTAAAAGCTGGCGCCCCAACCAAAGCAAGCGAGCGTATACATGATGTTCGCCGTCGTAGCCCGGATTTTTCTGGTACCGAATGCCCATGACCACTTCTTCCGGCATGCCCCAGTTTTCCATCAAGGTTGCCGCAATCTGTTCGCGGGTAATGCCCAGCAGGTGGTGTTCAATCACACTGGAATCGATATTCGGGTTCACCTCCAACGACCGGCACACCAGCTTGAAATGCGGCGGGAATACCTGTGCTAACACCAAGTGGCCAAAGTTGTGCAGTAAACCAGAAACGTAAGCCAACCCGAACAGCGGCCGTTGCCCCCGGGGCATCATGCTTGCCAGGATGCCCGCCGACTGGGCCTGCCATATGGCCTGCTGCCAGTAGTCTACGTAGCCATCCGGGTGGTCTTGCGGTTCGTTGAGGGCGCGCCCAAGCGATAAGCCCATGGCAAGGTTCATCACCAAATCGAAACCCAGCACGCGCGACACGGCATCGTGCACTGAACGCACTTGTCCTGCCGCCGCATAGAACGACGATGAAGCCCAGCTCACCACTTGCGCCGCAAGGCTTGGGTCGCTTTCCACAATATCGACCAAATCGCCCATCACGGCGTTGGGGTTCGCCCGTAAATGAATAATACGCTGAGCGGTTTCCGGAAGGGGTGGGAGTTCCAGAGTGTCTTCAAGCCGCTGCTGAATGCGGCGGCCCGTGAATTTCTTCAGGGCGTTGTGCAGCTCATCCCGGTCACTTTGCCCGTTACTGTGATTAACCGACACCGATTGCGCATCAATCGCGAAACTGTTGCGGTCGGCTTGGGCGGTAAGCTTACGAAAATCGTCCAGTGACATGGTGACAGCGACGTTCTGCTCTACCAGCTCAAGCGCGATCGATTCCAATTCATCCACCCTGCGGTCGATGATGGTAGGCCAGCCGGTTAGTGATGGCAGGGCAGGCAGCTCTTGCAGGCCTGCTCGCTGGCGCACACGAACCTGCTCTTTGCGCTGCATGAGCTTCAGATCACGACCCAGGAGTTTATTCAGGTTCTCCAGATCAAGCATGTCATCTCGGCGAAGAATGGCCTGCAGGTTCCCTTCGCTATCCGTCAGAAGAACCATTCGCAACAGGTCCTTTGGTTTGGTCTGACCCACGCTGCGCAGCGCTACATCAACTGCACTGTCTCCTAACGCCTGCCGAACAACTTCTGGGAGTTCCACTAATGCCTCCTTATGAACCCTAACATCCCCATACATTGCATTCTGCAATTAACGCATGCCTATTAATAGGTCTTTATTGTTAACAGTATGAACCGGTTATCATCACACATCGCCATACCGGATTTTCTCACCCAGCCACCGGCGAATCAGGGCCTGCACGATACGTGGCTGCTTCATAAGCGCAGGCGCCATTTCTTTGATGGGTTCGATCCAGCCTTTGTCTCGTTCAAAATTGGCCAAACGGAACTGCATCAAGCCCGTTTGACGAGTGCCTAGCACCTCGCCGGGGCCACGTATCTCAAGATCTTTCTCGGCGATCACGAAGCCATCTTGGCTGTCTCTCAATGCTTGCAGCCGGGCCTTCCCGTTCACCGACAGCGGTGGGTGATACATCAACACACAAAAACTGGCCTGTTCACCTCGCCCTACCCGGCCACGAAGCTGGTGCAATTGGGCCAGCCCCAACCGCTCCGGGTTCTCAATGATGATCAAGGAGGCATTGGGCACATCGACGCCAACCTCAATGACCGTAGTCGCCACCAGAAGGTCCAGCTCACCGTCTTTGAAGCGAGCCATCATCTCCGCTTTCTCTTGAGCTTTTAGGCGGCCGTGCACTAACCCCACTTTCAGGTCCGACAACCGCTCCGTCAGTTCCTGAGCAGTCACTTCGGCCGCCTGGCACTGCAGGGCTTCGGATTCTTCTATCAAGGTACACACCCAATAGGCCTGCCGACCTTCCCGGCAGGCACTGCGTACACGCTCGATGATGTCCTCACGCCGGCTATCTGGCACCACCACGGTTTCAATTGGCTTTCGGCCCGGCGGTAATTCATCAATGATGGAGGTGTCCAGATCGGCGTAGGCGCTCATGGCCAGCGTTCTCGGAATCGGAGTAGCGGTCATAATCAACTGGTGTGGAGCCAGTGCCCCACCCACGCCCTTCTCTCTTAGGGCCAAACGCTGATGAACACCAAAGCGATGCTGCTCATCCACAATCACGAGCGCTAGGCGCTTGAACGCCACTTCATCCTGAAACAAAGCATGGGTGCCAATCGCAACCTGTGCTTCTCCACTGGCAACGGCTTCCAGAGCCTGTTGGCGGGCCTTGCCTTTAACTTTGCCGGATAACCACGCAATGGGAATGCCCAAGGGTTCCAGCCACGCCCGAAAGTTATTGTAGTGCTGTTCTGCGAGTATTTCGGTAGGTGCCATCAAGGCAACCTGCGCTCCTGCGCCGAGTGTCTGCAAAGCCGCCAAAGCCGCGACAACGGTTTTACCGGAGCCGACATCCCCTTGCACCAACCGCAGCATGGGTATCGGCTGGCTTAAATCCTGACGGATCTCGCTCATGACCTGGCGCTGGGCACCGGTGAGCTTGAACGGCAACTCTTCCAGAAAACGCTCGGTCAGGTCACCGGTCGGCAGCAAGGGTAACGCCTCTCGCGCCTGAATCTGTTCTCGCACTTGCAACAAACTGAGCTGGTGCGCGAGCAATTCTTCCATCACCAAGCGCTGCTGCGCCGGGTGACGACCTTCCATCAAAAGAGGCACTGGTGCGCCGGCTGGGGGCGAATGCACCAGCTTTACCGCCTCTGTAATACACGGTAGTTGATAGTCCGCCAGCAACTCCGGGGGCAACCAGTCTTTGATCGGATGGCGTTCAAGGTATTTCAGGGCTTGCTGACACAAGCTTCGAACCCGAGGCTGCTGGATGCCTTCGGTCAACGGGTAAACCGGCGTGAGCGTGGCTTCGTTGGCCGCGGGCATTGGTGGCGGGTTGGTCTGGTATTCGGGGTGGTAAAACTCGTAACCGGCCCGGCCCGGGCGAACCTCACCAAAGCATCGCACTCGGGTACCTTCGCTGAGCTGGTTTTTCTGGGCCGCGTTGAAGTGGAAGAAGCGCAGTACCAGAAAGCCGCTGTCGTCTTTCAACGTCACCTGCAGACTGCGACGGCGCCCCATCACCAGGTCGGCTTTCATGACCTCCCCTTCCACCACCGCCACATCGCCTACCCGCAAGCTGCCCATCGGCACCACCCGTGTGCGGTCTTCATAGCGATGGGGCAAATGGAACAGCAGGTCTTGCATGGACTGGATGCCAAGCTTGGCCAGCTTATCCGCCAAGGCGTTCCCTACGCCTTTGATCTCGGTAACGGAGATGTCATCCAGTGACGCCATGGCTTACCTCATTTTTGTGGCACTGCTGCAGGCGTTTCCGCCTTGGCCCGCTCAATCACGCGGCACTGGCTGGCCGCCAGCGAGAGCATGTCGATGGCTTTCGGGCGCGGGAAGGTAACTCGCCATGCCAACGCCACCGTGCGGAAAGGTACCGGCGCGGCGAACGGGCGCACGGCCAGAATATCTTCCTGATATTTGATCGCCGTGGCTGCCGACAACGGCAACACCGTGATGCCCAGACCTGAGGCAACCATGTGGCGGATGGTTTCCAGTGAACTGCCTTCCGTCACCAGACCCGGCTGACTCTCACCGGCCCGGCGGGTAACGGCATCCACCAACGGCGGGCAGGATTCCAGCACCTGATCGCGGAAACAGTGACCGGGGCCAAGCAACAACAGCTGTTCTTCGGCCATTTCTTCGGCGGTGATCTCGTCTTTCTCGGTCAGCGGATGGTCTGCTGGCAACAGCACCACAAAGGGCTCGTCGTACAGCGGCAGAGTCACTACCTCCGGTTCATCAAACGGCAGCGCGATGATAATCGCATCCAGTTCAGAGTGCCGGAGCTTCTGGCGCAGATTTGCGGTGTAGTTTTCCTCGATAAACAGCGGCATCTCAGGTGCCGCCCGGCGCAGCTCCGGCAATAGATGGGGGAACAAATAGGGGCCGATGGTGTAGATCGCGCCCACTTTCAAAGGCGAGTTCAGCTGGTTCTTACCGTCCTGGGCCAGATCTTTGATCACGCCCACCTGGTCCAGAACCGTTTGGGCCTGATCAATAATCCGCTGCCCGACTTCGGTCACCCGAATGCTGCTTTTGCTGCGCTCGAACAAGGAAATACCGAGTTCTTCTTCCAGCTTCTTTACTGCCACACTCAAGGTGGGCTGGCTTACGTGACAACGCTCGGCGGCGCGGCCAAAATGCCTTTCCCGGGCAAGCGTAACAACGTATCGTAACTCGGTGAGGGTCATCGTCGGCTCCGGTCGGATTGTTCAGGTCGAAGTTGCACTTACTTTATCAACCAAAGGATAAGGATTGAAATTGTCTATGGCAATGACGAATCACAAGCAATTATCACGAATTTTGGTGGCGGGCTGCGGCAAGCTCGGTGGAGACATGGCCTTGGCGCTGGCTGACAACAATGCGCAGGTCTTCGGCCTTCGCCGAAGCCCCGAGAAAGTTCCAGCGGGCATCACCGGCATCGGCGCCGATCTGACCAAACCCGAGACTCTGGAAGGCAAGCTTCCCGACGATCTGGACATTGTTATTTATTGCCTGACACCGTCGTCGTACGACGAGCAGGGCTATCACGACGCCTACGTTACCGGCTTGAAGAATTTGCTGAATGCCATTGGCCAGCAGCCCCTCACTCGATTGTTTTTTGTCAGCAGCACCAGCGTTTATGCTCAGAACGACGATGGCTGGGTAGACGAAACCAGCACGACAGAACCCAGCCGTTTTACCGGCAAGCATATTCTGCAAGGTGAGCAAACGGCCTTGAACAGCATTCACCCCGCCACGGTTGTCCGCTTCAGCGGCATTTACGGCCCCACACGCCAACGCTTTCTGGAAGAAGTGCTTGAGGGTCGGATGAATCCGCAACCACCGGCACCCTACAGCAACCGGATTCACGAACACGATGCCGTGCGGGCAATCACCCACATGAGCGAGCTGGCGTTAGCAGGCAAAGATTTGGAAGACGTTTACATCGTGACTGATTGCGAGCCGGTCAGGCTGGATGAAGTCGTGGCGTGGGTTCAGCAGCAGATACCGTGTAAAGCACCGGTAGAGGGCGCGCGCAAAGGCGGCAGGGCAGGTAGTAAGCGGTGCAGTAACCAGCGGTTGCTGGCCAGCGGATTTGAATTCCGGTACCCCGATTTTCGGGCAGGGTACCGGGAGATGATCAACAGCCTTAGCTGAGCACCATCACGGCTTCCATTTCTACAGGCACCCCCTTCGGCAGCGCTGCAACACCCACGGCGGCGCGTGCCGGATACGGCTGCTGGAAGTAGGTTGCCATCACTTCATTGACGGTGGCGAAATTGGCGAGGTCCGTCATGTAGATGTTCAGCTTGACGATGTCTTTCAACTCGCCACCGGCGGCTTCGCACACGGCTTTGAGGTTTTCGAACACCTGACGGGTCTGAGTCGCGAAGTCACCCGCAACCACTTCCATGGTTTTCGGATCGAGTGGAATCTGGCCCGACAGATACACGGTATCGCCCGCTTTCACTGCCTGGGAATAGGTACCGATCGCCTGCGGAGCGTTCTCGGTCTGGATGACAGATTTGTTCGTCATGACCTGCTGTTTCCTCTGAAGAAAAACGACCATCGTCACCCTTTGGCGTAGCCCCTGTCAACTACGCCAAAGGTCGCGTTTAGTAGCGCACCCGACTGATATGGGTCACCGCGCGGATATTCCGCACCCGCCGCATCACCCTTGCCAAATGGCGACGGCCGTTTACATGGACAACTAAACTGACAATGCCAAATCGGGCGTTTTGATCTTCCACGTTGATGCGTTCTATGTTGCCGTCTGCCATCGCAACGGCATTGGCAATCTCTGCAATCACGCCGCGCTGGCGTTCCAGCTCAACCCGCAGCTCAACAGAGAACTCGTCGGTAATGTCTTTCGCCCACTTCAGGTGGGTCAATCGAGCCCTGCCTTCATCGTCCTCCGGCAACTTTGAACAGGTGTCGGTATGAATAATCATGCCATTACCGGAATCCATAATACCCACCACGGGGTCACCTGGAATCGGCTTACAGCAAGGCGCAAATTTCAGCAAAATGCCTTCCGCACCGCGAATCATCACCGGGCCCGTTGCCTCGATCTGTTTCGTTTCGACACTGTGCTGCTCTTCCGGCGTTTCATTGCCCGCAACTAACTGACGCGCCACCAGATAAGCCATCCGATTGCCTAAACCAATATCACTGATCAGATCGTCAAAACTGTTCACCTGATTATGATTAACAACGGCCTGCTTTTGGGCATCCGTGATGTCAGACAACTTGGTATCAAAACCATTCAGAGACTTTTTAAGAAGCGTTTTGCCCAGTGCCATAGACTCTGCCCGTTTGCGGGTTTTCAAAGCGTGGCGAATGCTGCTGCGCGCTTTGCCGGTGGTGACAAAGCTCAACCACGCCGGGTTCGGCCGGGCGCCGGGTGCCGTGATTATTTCCAGCGTCTGCCCGCTTTGAAGCGGTTGGCTGAGTGAAGCCAAATTGCGGTTTACGCGGCAGGCAACCGTGGCGTTGCCAATGTCGGTATGGATGGCGTAAGCGAAGTCCACCGGGGTGGCCCCTTGAGGCAATTCCATGATCCGCCCTTTTGGCGTGAAAACATAGATTTCATCCGGGAACAGATCCACCTTCACGTTTTCGATGAACTCCATGGAGTCATCGGCCCGCTCCCGCATCTCCATAAGCCCTTTCACCCAACGATCAACGCGGGTCTGGTTGACCTTGCCTACACCCGGCTCTTCGGTTTTGTACATCCAATGAGCGGCAATGCCGTTGTTGGCGATGTGCTCCATCTCTTCCGTGCGGATCTGAATCTCGATGTTCACGTGCATGCCGAACAGCGTGGTGTGCAACGACTGGTAGCCGTTGGCTTTGGGCATGGCGATGTAGTCTTTGAAACGGCCAGGAAGAGGCTTATAGAGGCTGTGGACGGCACCCAGAATGCGGTAGCAGTCGTCTTCGTTGTCGGTGATGATACGGAACGCATACACGTCCATAATCTCGTGAAACGACTTCTGCTTGAGCTTCATCTTGCTGTAGATGGAGTTCAAATGCTTTTCCCGGCCCATAATGCGCCCGGGCAGACCACGCTCCTCCAATTTTTCCTGCAATTTGCCGCGGATATCCTCAATGATTTCCCGGTGATTGCCGCGCAGCTTTTGTATGGCCTTGGAAATGTACTTGGAGCGCATGGGATACAGCGAGGAAAAACCCAGATCTTCCAGCTCGGTGGAGATCGAGTGCATACCCAGACGATTGGCAATCGGCGCGTAGATATCGAGCGTTTCAGTGGCAATGCGCTGGCGCTTCTCAAAGGGCATCGGGCCAAGGGTGCGCATGTTGTGCAGGCGGTCGGCCAGTTTGACCAGAATGACCCGAATGTCTTTGGCCATCGCCAACGTCATTTTCTGGAAGTTTTCGGCTTGCGCCTCCGCCCGGGAACGAAACTCGATCTGGGTAAGTTTAGACACGCCATCAACCAACTCGGCGACGTCATCACCAAACTGGTCGGCCAGCGCGTCTTTGGGAATCCCGGTGTCTTCAATGACATCGTGCAGCATCGCAGCCATCAGGCTTTGATGGTCCAACCGCAGCTCGGCAAGAATATGAGCAACCGCCAGGGGGTGAGTAATGTAACGGTCCCCACTTTTGCGCATCTGCCCTTCGTGCGCTTGTTCGGCATAATAGTAGGCCCTTCGCACCTGATTAATGCGACTGGTATCTAAATATGAACTGAGTTCTGTAGCCAGTTCTTCAACCGTTGCCTCTGCCGACACCGCGCCTCCACTAAGTTCTTTATGCCAGGGACAAAAAAGCCCGAATGCGAACATCCGGGCTCTTCCTTGTCTTTCCCGCTGGCTTCTATAGTTACACTATAAAACCGCAGAGACAGATTTCAATGCTTCTCGCGCTCCAACAGGTAATTCTTCGTATACCTGGTGATTTAGAGCTTAGTCTTCTTCTGTTTCGGTAAGCAGACTGCGAGAAACTTTTCCTTCGGCGATTTCGCGCAAGGCGATAACCGTTGGCTTGTCGTTTTCTTCCGGCACCATTGGCTCAGAACCCTTGGTGGCGATCTGGCGGGCGCGCTTGCTAGCCAGCATAACCAGCTGGAAGCGGTTATCTACATGTTCCAGACAATCTTCAACGGTAACTCGTGCCATTATGTTCCCCGAAATAACAAGTACTTTAACTAGACCGCGTAGTTTACTGCTGCCGGTTCAATTTGTATACAGCGGCAAACCGTTATCTGTGCATCTTTCAGCGGCTACTGGTTTGCCCCGGTGAGCCCTGTCAGCAAATCAGCAAAGCGCGCTTGCTGAACAGACATTTTCAATCGGCAGCTGCGGGTGATCGCCAACAAATCGGCCAGCGCCACATCGAAATCGTCGTTCACCACCAAATAATCAAATTCGACCGCATGACTGCACTCGGCTTCGGCTTCGGCCAACCGGCGCTCGATCACTTCCGGCGCATCGGTACCCCGGCCAACCAAACGCTGACGCAGAATTTCAGGGGAAGGTGGAACGATAAAAATGCTCACGCATTCCGGCGCCAGCCGGCGAACCTGCGCCGCACCCTGCTGGTCAATTTCCAGAATAACATCCCGTCCTTGCGCAAGAGTTTCCCGCACCCACTCCTGCGACGTGCCGTAATAGTTCCCGAACACATCGGCATGCTCGAGAAAGTCACCACGATTGATCATTTCCTCGAACTGCTCACGACTGACAAAGTGATAGTTCACGCCATCCTGCTCGCCTTCACGCATCGGGCGAGTGGTGTGCGATACAGACACACCCAACAGTGAATCTGCACGGAGCATTTCCGCCACCAGACTGGTTTTACCTGCACCCGAGGGCGCCGAAATCACAAACAGGGTTCCCTGCCCACCGGCCTGACTCATGGTTCAACCTCTCCTGCACATCAATTGGCGGCCTTTGAAACGGCCAGAAAGCGCGCAATTATACGAGGTTTGACTTACCTCCGCACCCCACCCCATTGGCAGCTGATATTATGGATTCAATTCTCTTACAAAGGATGGATAAAGCGCATGGATAAACTCCTGATCGTCATGGACCCTCAGCACAAACACCAAATTGCACTCTCTCGAGGCGTGGAACTCGCGCGGGCAACGGGTGCCAGCGTAGACATCGTGGCGTTTGTGCATGAATACCTTGATGCCCTGCCCAACGACCCGGTGGTTCAGGAAAGAGCCAAGAAGGCCTTAATTGAGATGCGGGAAAAATGGCTGGAGCAAATGCTGGCTCTTACCGATTGCACCGACCTGAAGGTTAATGTGCGTGTCGTGTGGGAGAAGCAAATCCATCAGTGGATTATTGATTATTGCCAGCAAGAACGCGTAAGCGCTGTGATCAAAACCGAAAACCGATCAGAAACGCTTTTATACACCCCAACCGATTGGCATTTGATCCGGGCATGCCCGGTACCCGTCATGCTGCTGGCCGAACTCAAATGGAACAAGGCCCACCCGATTCTTGCTGCGGTGGATCTCGGCACAGAGAAACCCGTTAAAAAGGCGTTAAACAACCGAATCATCGATCAGGCTTGGCACTTAGCCAAAGCAATGGGCAGCGAACTGCACTTGGTACACGCTTTGCACACATCGGTATTGTTAGCTGATCTGGAAATCATCGACACCGCCGCCCACGAGCGGAAACGCCAGGAAGCACTCAAACCAAGAATCGAACACTTATGTCACACCTGGCACCTGACGCCAGAGCAGGTTCACATCGTGTCTGGGCCGGCGCAGAAAGTCATCCCCAGCGTCGCCAATAAAATCAAAGCCGATATGGTGGTGATGGGCACAACAGGAAAAACCGGGCTCGCCGCACGAGTCATTGGTAACACAGCCGAAAAAGTACTTACACATCTACGAACGGATCTGGTAGCGGTTAAGCCGGCAGAATAGCCGGCCTCAAAGACGTGCGGGGCCAGCCTCCCCGCCGTCAAAATCACTCCAGGTTCTGCACCTGCTCGACGAATAAAAATTAAAAAGCATTTATAACCAGTTACTTGGTGTATTTTCGCAGCCATCGCAGCTCAATACTACCCATTTTACTACCCATGTATAGAAACTCTATCTCTGAGCAGTCCGCGTAGTTACTACCCATGATTATAAACTGGGATAATAGGGAAACTGGGAATCTCGCCCGGAGATTTATTTGTCGACAAAATGATATGGGTCAGCCTAATTGCTATGATTCGTGCGTAGGCTACAGCTTCAGATGTGGGTCTACAAAGATCCCGCTCAGCCTGAATTCAATGGTCGAGGTCATTTAAAGACAACATGACGGTAACTCATGACGGCGAAGATCAATGATGGCGACGCAGAAGATGGGTGGTATGCAGAAACCCGGATGGGACATTCCATCGAATTATTCACGGCCAATTGCCCTTGAGCAGGATTTAACCGCCAAACAACTGTCGCGTCTGCTGGACTTGAAATTGCGCAATTTCTGACCGGGGACAGCTTGCTTACGGCTGCGCAGCAAGTGCGGATTCAGCGCAACGCTCTGGAGCGGTCCGGCCAGCCGGAATTAGGGTTACGGCTCGGCAAGCGGCTAACCCCGGCAACTCACGGAGCGATGGGGTTCGTGGCTTACAGCAGCCCCGACCTTCTCACTGCTTTGCACGCGATTCACACATTCCTGCCCACGCGCGCAAGTTTCATTCAACTGCATTTACAACAAGTTGACGAGCGTCTGGAATGTATTCTGGATTAGGAGCTACTGGACGATGAAATACAGCGGTGCCTGTCGGATGCGATGGCCAAGGCACTTTTCGAATTCGGCGAGTTTATAGTTGGTCGCCCCTTGCATGAGGCCGAAATATGCTTCGTCCATCCGAAGCCGCAGCCGGCACGGCAACAATGGAGGCTTGTTGCCGATGGACTTAGAAAAGCAGTACTTCACAAAGCTGTCAGGTGTCTAGGATATTGGGGCTTGCCACACTGCGAAATCGAAGGGGGTATCGATGAAGCAGGTTATCAAGAATCTCCATCGGCAAATCGGTCTTCCAGTACGTTAATAAAACGTTGGTCTCAGTTAGCCACAAAAACGTGTTCGATGCCATGACGAACAAAGACTGATCATGTTCGCGGCGCATACATTGTACTCGCCAATTACAGAAAGCTAAGGAAGGTCTGAATAACCGTCGATTTTCACCAGCATCCGTTTGAGCCAGCAGAAAACGGAAAATTCAGACGCAACTCTCCATTTATTTGTATGTTTTCTGCCCGTTTCCCGCCATTTTGGCGGAAAATAGGCACACCGGCCCTATGCCAGCAGGTATTTTTCACCGATTAACAGATTACTGAACGCGGCCAACAAGTGCAGCCGGTTGGTGTTTTTCGACAGGCCGCGATAGCGAACCTTGTTGTAGCCGAACACCTGCTTGATGTACCGGAACGGATGTTCCACTTTTGAGGGGATGCTGGCTTTGATTTTCTCGGCTTTCAGCTTGTCAGCATTCAGGGTCTTCCGTGAACCCGGGCGCTTGGCGATGAACCAAGACACATTTTTACGGTGCTTGTGCTCGCCTCGCTTTTGTATGCCGAGGTAGCCGGCATCACCAAAGACTCGGCGCTCTTCACCGTGCAGCAGTTTGCCGGAAGGCACAATGTCATGGACATTGGCAGCAGTGGTGTCGATGCTATGGATAAGGCCCAGTGTGTCGTCGACGCCAATGTGCATCTTCATGCCGAACTGCCATTCGTTGCCCTTTCGGGTTTGGTGCATCTCCGGATCGCGTTTGCCAGAACTGTTCTTTGTGGAGCTGGACGCAGAGATGATGGTGGCATCAACAATGCTGCCTTCACGCAGCATCAGGCCGTTTTTCTCCAGGTGCTTGTTCACCTCTTTGAACAGCACCTTGCCGAGACCATGCTGCTCCAGAAAATGACGGAACTTAAGGATCGTTGTTTCGTCTGGCAGACGATCGAGCTTCAGGCCAGCGAACTGGCGCATGGATTCGATCTCGTACAATGCATCTTCCATGGCCGGATCGCTGAGGTTATAGAACAACTGCATGCAGTGAACGCGCAGCATGGCAGACAAAGGATAGGGAGGCCGTCCGTTCTGGCCCTTGGGGTAATAACGGGCTACCTTCTTTTCCAGCTGCTTCCACGGAATCAGCTTGTCCATCCGTTCCAGAAAGATCTCGCGGCGGGTTTTGCGCTTTTTGGTCTGGTACTCGGCTTCGGAGAAGGTGATCTGATCCATGGTGGCAACGATCCTATGCGGTTGACGACGGCCGTATTATCGCTGATTTTGGGGACTTATTCAGAGTCTCCCTAAGTGACCCAAATCATTTCTTTCATCATATGTTCGAGAATTCCCAAACTTCAGGCCTACGCCAGCAGATATTTTTCACCGATCAAAAGGTTGCTGAATGCAGCCAGCAAACGTTATTTAAAAACCTCTAACCGTTTAGTTGAGTAATAGATTGCCATCAGCACTGGTACGTCCTTGCTATAAAAAACTGTTTCATTAGCGCCATACCTTTGATTCAATTGGTCAAGTGTCCCGATATCAATACCGGATGTCAGAACCCGCCTCCCATTTACATCTCCAAAAAGCCTGAATCTCACTCTGTTTGACTTACAGACTGCCTGCAGTTTGAACCCTGAGCAGCCCGTTCTTGGATGCCACTTTCCAACGGCTTCAACAGTGACACTTCCAACAGAAGAGGCCGAAAACATTAAGTGCTTGGTGTGATTTAACCAAGATTCAGTGATATACACCTCAACCCATAGCGGTCGCGCAAAGTCACAATCTTTTATTGTTAAGAGGATCAAGTTCATATTTATTGGCTCACTCCGGTGACTGGCTGCTTCGGTTGCCACACAACATATTGCCTTCAACTCTGGAGCCTTCCGTTCACCAAAGATTTCAGTTCAGTATCCGGATCCTCTATTAGTTCCGGGTTGATCGTTCTGCGTTGTTGAACGAGTGTCTTGCCTACCAAAAAAGCAAGGGGCAGGTTGACCGCGTCAACAGCAATAACACAGCCTTCGCGGAGATAGAACACGGCAAATCCTTTATCCTCGGGGGTGCCTCGAACCACTCGCTGATCATGATTTTGTGACAATCCTACCATCTGCAGGCGAACATCGTACTGGT
>Ga0208300_100773_pt1 | contig 18559 bp, 15 predicted proteins | sample 23_taG_FD_184096 | JGI IMG/M metagenome (GOLD analysis project Ga0208300, IMG submission 184096) | Marine viral communities from Cariaco Basin, Caribbean Sea - 23_WHOI_OMZ (SPAdes) (version 2) | ecosystem: Environmental > Aquatic > Marine > Oceanic | place: Caribbean Sea: Cariaco Basin... | reverse complement strand
GCTTTGCCATTAGCCGCAAATGCCGGCCAATACTGGGCAATGGGGACGTCATAAGCGAGTAGCTGTTTGGAGACCAATACATGAACCAGAGCCGCGAGCACCCCTTTGCCCGTCGAAAAGTTAATCGCTAGAGTTTGCGGTTGCCATGCCATCTCCGGACGCGCCAAGCCTACACTGGCACGAGCGATACACTCGCCTGCCTGATAGACCACTAGCGCCCCACCAGCTGGCGCATCATCAAGCTGCAATTTTGTCAGCAATTGCTGTAGGTGCTGCTGCAGGGTGGTATTTATTTGAGCGTCATCGCGTTCGTTGGTTTTGTTCATTGTCTCAGTCATGGCAGCCTTACTCTATTATCATAAAAAGGCCACCGTCTGGTCGCCTTTTGTTCTATTAACCGATTACTTTAGGGTATGTCTTATTAGCGCGGGACCAACAAACGATTATACACCTCATCTTCTAGCTTGCTCAGACCGTGACTACGTCCCCGTGCCATGGCTGTATCCATTTTTCGGCCGCGTAGCCAGCCGGCGCGCAGTGCCGTCACCGCGCCCACTCTATTACCAGAGCCACAGTGTAGGGCTACCTTTTTGCCGTGATATTGGCGCAGAATATTATCAAACGCCAATACTTTTAGCTGCTTTAAATCAGCAGCGCCCCTGATAGGCAGCTGCTCATAATACATGCCTGCGCGCTTGACGGCGGCGGCTTCATCGAAGCTCAGCTCGTCATCAGGCTGCAAGTTGATGACCAGCTCGACGCCAGCCTTTGCCAATGCGTCAACTTTTTGTTCATCCAGAGCGCCGCATACGATGGTATTGGCATCAGGACGAAAATAAGGCTCAAAGATGGTCGAAAGCTCGATGCCATTGTCCACATTGTCCACATTGTCCACATTGTCCACATTGTCCACATTGTCCACATTGTCCGCATCAGCTGTGGTGCTGTCGTCTGCCGCAGCATCATTGGCAGCAGCGGTATTAGGCGCCGCGACATCATTGATTTGGTCTGAATTTGGGGTTGTTACTGTAGTATGTGAGGTCATAATAATAAAAGGATTCGTTAGTCTGTCTACGTAGGATATATATAAAGACAAACGCGCTTTAATCTTTAAACGCGTTTGATCCGTTCGCCATCACTTTCGATAGCAGTTACGCGAGAGCCCCAGCTGTATTTATTTAGCGGTCTTGAGCGTCACCAAACCCGCTAGATGAGGCTTGTCGTTTTTGGCGCTAAATAGACCAAACTCACAACTATCATCTGTGTTTTGTAGCTGTGATACCGGCTCGGCAATCAGCTCTACTTCAGCAGGCAAAAAGATAGGGAGTTTAAAGGACACATCGACAGTACAGGCATCAGGCAGCTCATCCATCAGCGCGAGACATTTGGCTTTCGACCACATACCATGAGCAATTGCTTTTGGAAAACCAAAGGCCCGTGCCGATAGTGGATGCAAATGAATGAGGTTAAAATCCCCTGAGACAAACGCATAACGACGGCCAATATCTTCTGGTACTTCAAAAACACTGTGGGTCCCATTGTCATCGATAGTCGGTTTTACGGTAACTGGGCGCGGTTTGCTTTTTTTGTCTTTACTGCTGCTGGGTTTTTTGCCACGTGATAGATAGGTTGATGTCCCCTCCCACACCACCTCATCTTTTGACTTGACGGTCGTGATAAAATCAAACTGTTGACCTTGCGCATGGTCGCGCAGATTATCAAAAGTCACAGACATCGCCACTGTTTCACGCTCGCCGATAGGACGATACTGCGTCACACTGTTGTCTACGTGTACGAGACCGAGCATCGCAAAGGGAAACGGCTCTTTGACCATCATGTTCATTTGCAGCGTCTGCGACAACACAGAAAAATAAGTAATAGGCACTTTGCCATTATCTGCAAAACCACAAATCTTACGATAATCGTCTAAATTTTCTTGATCAATATGGAGGTCATCGACGTAGTAAGTCGCTTGTGGTAACTGATCTTTACTGACTTTGCCACTGTTGCCGATAGGCAATAAACTTTTGACAATATTGGCATAAGTTGTATGCGCTTTTGGCAACGCATCATAGTGTTTGTCTGACATAAATAAATCCTAAGTAGGGCTGGAGCAAACCTTTTGGGGCATTGTTATCATGAATTCTACGTTTTTATCATAAAAAAGCCACCCTTGGGCAGCTTTATTACAATTTATCAGCAATTTTTTCGTAAGCATATGTTAGGCAATCAAGAAAAAACCTCACATTACGATGTGAGCACCGCTTTATTCTTTAGCGACACTTACCTTACTTACTTTTGCCACAGCTTAGCTATGCACGGACAATTGCTTGTCCTAAGCACCCAGTAAGCTTTGACCACAAACGCGAACGATGTTGCCATTTAGGCCACCCGATGCAGGAGAGGCAAACCAAGCGATGGTCTCGGCCACGTCTACTGGCAGACCGCCTTGGCTCATGGAGTTCATGCGGCGACCTGCCTCACGAATAGCAAAAGGGATGGCCTCTGTCATTTGCGTCTCGATAAAGCCTGGTGCCACAGCGTTGATGGTCATACCCTTGGCATTGTCTTGTAACTGTTTGGCGGTAGCATTGACCAGTCCGATGACGCCTGCTTTAGAAGTAGCATAGTTGGTTTGTCCCATGTTGCCTGCGATGCCTGAGATAGATGACACACATACGATACGTGCGTTGTCTTTTAATACATCGTTTTCTAATAGATAGCGATTGAGTCGTGCGATGCTAGCTAGGTTGATATCGATGACCATATCCCACTTTTTTTCATCCATTTTTGCCAACGTCTTATCGCGCGTGACCCCAGCATTGTGAATGATTGAATCAAGCCCACCGCGCTTTTGTGCCGCCTCTGCAATTTGCTTGCCTGCATCCTCGCTGGTGATATCGACTGTCAGCACAGAGCCGCTGATTTCGCTTGCGACTTTTTGTAGATCTGCCTGCTGCTGAGGTACATCTAGGCAGATAACGTGAGCGCCTTCGCGAGCCAATACGCGCGCGATTGCTTCACCGATACCGCGGCTGGCACCTGTCACCAGCATGGTTTTGCCACCTAAAGGCTGTGTCCAGTCGACATCCACAGTGTCGCCTTTACTGACACGTACCACTTGGCCTGACACATACGCTGAGCGCGCTGAAGTAAAGAAACGCAGCGTTGAATCAAGATTTTGCTCAGCACCTTCTTCGACGTAGACCAACTGGGCGGTGATACCGCTCTTAAACTCTTTACCAACAGACTTCACAAAACCCTCAAGCGCACGCTGCGCCAAGGCAGCTTCGATGTCTGTAAGGTTTTCTGGCGTACGGCCAATGATGATGACACGACCTGATTTTTCGACACGGCGCGCCACTGTATGGAAAAATGCATATACTGCTTTTAGCTGATAGGCGTTACTGATATTACTGGCATCAAATAGCAATACTTTAAACTTATCATCGCCGCCAGTATTGGCTTTTGCGTCTACACCAGCATCAGCCAGCGCATCTTTGATATCGTCGCTACTATTGACGTACACATCTGCATGGACCTCTGATAAGATGCGGGCCACTGCAGCGCTTACGCTTTTGTCGTCGCCATCAGCGCGACCAACCAACACACTGCCACGTACCAAAGGCTCACCGCTCTCAAAACGATCTAACGTCACTGGCAGTGGTAAACCTAAATTTTTGGCCACTTTTTTGCCAATAGACGACTGAACAAAATCACCATAACGATCTGACATAATATAATCCCTATTATAAATGGTTAAAATAATTAAAAATGCAATACGCCTATTATATAGACTCACCGGACGCATCGTTATTGATATTTAGTAAATGCATTAAAATCTGGCTTAACTATACACTTCCGCTATAAACAAGTCCAAAAACTGACAAAGTCTACAACAATCTGTAAACAAGCCAGTATACAAGATGGCAACTTTTTTTCGCGTCACCGTGCCTGATACTGTGTTAAAATCAGACCCATAAGTTATGGCAAATGCAATTATCGATAACAATATATTATCAAATGCATTATTATGCAATGGTAATAATCGAGACGCCTGAGTTTACAAAAATAGTCTGGGTTTTTAAGCCCCTCTTTTGCTTTTAAAACCCTGACCAAGCGGCGACAAATAAGCGTCACATCGTTTGCCAAAGACATACATTACGCTGGTAAAAACGTCTTATCATAGATGACCATAGTAAGTAATAAATAATGGCCAGCAGCCACCTTTTTTCTTTTGTACCCATACTCTTTAAGGATAATATTATGAGTAATAAAAACAGTCAGCCTGATAGTCCAGTCGTTGAAAGCACTGTCGTAAAGTCTACCGATAGCAGCAGCAATAACAGCAAAAAAGACACTACAACCAAAGGCACTGACAGCAAAAAGACCACTGAGGGCACTGCCGCAGCCGTCGGCAAAACAGCAGCTGCTACCCAATCAAAAAAGGCCAAACCAGCCTCAAACCTAAACCGCGTCGCAATCTTGGGCGGCAACCGTATCCCTTTTGCCCGCTCAAATGGCACTTATGCTGACGTCAGCAATACAGACATGTTAACCGCTGCATTAGATGGTTTGGTCGAGCGTTATAACCTACAAGACGAAATCATCGGAGAGGTCGTCTCTGGTGCAGTCATGAAGCTGAGCCGCGACATCAACTTAACGCGTGAAGCGACGCTAAATACAGCCCTAAACCCTCATACGCCAACATATGACATCTCACAAGCCTGTGGTACTGGCTTACAAGCGACCTTTACCTCTGCCAACAAAATCGCCCTTGGTTTGATTGACTCAGCCATCACAGGCGGTGTCGACACCACCTCTGATGCGCCTATCGCTATCGGTGATGGTCTGCGCAAAGTTCTTATCAAACTCGGTGCGGCAAAAGATAACAAGCAGCGTCTAAAAGCACTAATGGGTCTAAACCCTAAAGATTTGATCGACACCCCACAAAACGGTGAACCACGTACCGGCCTATCAATGGGTGAGCACCAAGCCATCACCACGCTTGAGTGGAATATCAGCCGTGAAGATCAAGACGAGCTGGCGTTTAACAGCCACAAAAACCTAGCACGTGCTTATGACGAAGGCTTCTTTGACGACCTTATCACGCCATATAAAGGCTTGACTCGTGACAACAACTTGCGCCCTGACACCACGCTTGAAAAGTTGGGCAAGCTAAAGCCAGTATTTGGTAAAAAGAACGCCAACCCAACCATGACAGCGGCCAACTCTACCCCACTCACTGATGGTGCCTCTTGTGTCCTACTCGGTACGGATGAGTGGGCAAAAGAACACGGCCTCAAGCCACTGGCGTACATCGCGCACCAAGAAACAGCGGCTGTTGATTTCATCGGCAAGTCAGGTACTACTGAAGGCTTGCTAATGGCACCTACCTATGCGGTACCGCGTATGCTTGAGCGTGCTGGCCTAACGCTGCAAGACTTCGACTTTTATGAAATCCACGAAGCGTTTGCGTCACAAGTGCTCTCAACGCTTGCAGCATGGGAAGATGAGACATTCTGTCAAGAACGTCTGGGTCTTGATGCGCCACTTGGTTCCATCGATCGCAGCAAGCTAAACGTAAATGGCTCATCATTGGCAGCAGGCCATCCATTTGCAGCGACAGGCGGCCGTATCCTAGCTACTGCAGCTAAGCTACTGGATCAAAAAGGCTCAGGCCGCGCCCTGATCTCTATCTGTGCAGCAGGTGGCCAAGGCGTCACGTGTATCTTAGAGAAATAAGCTCAATACCTCTCAAGTTAAGAAGACAAGCTGAACTGTTCTTCTAACCAATACATATTTGTTGACAAAAGAAATGCCCTTTAATGTATTTAAAGGGCATTTTTTATTGTCTTTACTTTGCTATGATAGAACCGACCAAGATAGTAATTAAAAAAAAGCTGATACGTCAAACAAAGGTAATGTTTATGGGTAAGACGAAAGTTTTATTAAGAAAAATGAAACAAATCATTTTTGGCTCTGATAAACAGGTGATGACAGAACCACTTACAACCACTGACTTTCAATCTCTAACCACTCATGAGCAATTAGATCAATACAATCAGGAACAGGCCATCCTAGCCGAACGTATTGAAAAAGACATTCTTGACGATGAGCTTCGTCGAAAAATGCACGAAGACCTTATCGACACCTATGATGAAGAGCTAGAAAACGAAATAGATGATTATGTGCGTGATTTTCGTTTTGATGGGCGGGAGATGAACGAGCAAGAAAAGCTGGATCGCCGACTGTACTTTCAGGAGCTGGTGCGCCTGCAGCGCGAGCTTATCAAGCTACAAGACTGGGTGGTCGATCGCGGCGAGCGTATCGTTGTGATATTTGAAGGACGCGACTCTGCGGGTAAAGGCGGTGCGATTAAGCGCATCACTCAGCGGCTGAATCCAAGGGTTTGTAGAGTAGCCGCCCTACCTGCGCCTACCGAGCGTGAACAATCACAATGGTATTTTCAGCGTTATGTAGCACACTTGCCAGCGGCGGGCGAGATCGTCTTGTTTGATCGTAGCTGGTATAACCGTGCTGGTGTTGAGCGAGTCATGGGGTTTTGCAGTGATGCGCAGTACGAAGAGTTTTTTCAATCGGTACCTGAGTTTGAGCGTATGCTCGTGCGCTCGGGTATTCGCTTGGTCAAATACTGGTTTTCGATCACCGATGACGAGCAGCATTCACGCTTTATGAGCCGTATTCATGACCCACTAAAACAGTGGAAGCTCTCCCCAATGGATTTGGAGTCGCGGCGACGTTGGGAGGACTACACCAAAGCCAAAGAAACCATGTTTGAGCGCACTCATATCCCTGAAGCGCCGTGGTGGGTGGTAGAAGGCAATAACAAAAAACGCGCGCGTCTTAATTGTATCGCTCATCTACTAGAGCAAATCCCTTATGTCGAAGTACCACGTGATGAGGTCGAGCTACCAGAGCGCAAACGCGATGATGAATATTACCGCGAGCCTATCCCAGATGATATGTACGTGCCGCCGCGTTATTAACGACTTACGATTATCTTACCCTACTCTGTCTCAAACAAAAAGGCCGCGGTATCTTAAATGAGATACCGCGGCCTTTTTTATACGCCTAGCATAGCGTGCCAGTCATCACCATAACGCGTCAGCTACATGGTATAAGTAGACTGCAAACTGTCGATTTTGCCAGCCAATAAACGCTCTACTTCGTTTTTGATTCTTTGCCCTGCGATATCGGTGCCGATTTGTACCGCAAAACCGGCTGGCCGGCCGCTTTGGCTTTTAGAGTTGATCCACACCACCTTACCATTCATCGGTAAACGCTCGCTGGAGTTTGGCAACGTGATGGCAATAAACACTTCATCGCCCAACTGCTGTGGACGATCAGACGGTACAAATAACGCTCCATTGGTCACAAAAGATAAGTAGCTGGCATATAGCGTTTCGATGTCTTCAATATGGCAGGTTAAGACCCCGCCGCGTCCTGGCATGGCCATAGTCAGCTTCCTTTAGTCATTGGGTTAAATTTTTATGAGTGAGCGCTCGTTTTAAATATTGGTTTATAAACGCGCCAATTCTTGCATCAGCTTATCATAGGCAAATTTTTCTTGCACATTTTGTTGTAGCGCAACTTTGCTTTGCTGCAAGTGATGAAAAAATGCCTCTATAGCACTGTCGTCAGGGGTACTGCCATCAGCCTGATCGCTCGTAAGCGCTGTCCAATTGATGTCTTGCTGTAGTACTGCTAGACCTAAACAGACGCGGCGTATGTCGAGCAGCATCAGCTCAGAGAGCTGAATAAATTCTATAATACTAAGCTGTGATTGCCAATAGTCACTAGCCGCCACGCTACTACGTTTGCCACTTCGCAGCGCCAGCCAAGTCGTCAGCCACAAGGCACGCTTGCTATACCATGGGGCATTGGCCAAGGCGATCGCAGCGAGCGGCGCGCCGTTAGCCAGCTGTATAAGCTGGCGAAGCCCGGCTGGGCTCACAGCTTCACGGTTGACCGTCGCCCCAAGTGCCTGCGTTACATAATCCATGGCGACTGCAGGCTCAATCGTCTGTAACGCCAACTGCTGGACGCGGCTTTTGATTGTGGGTAACAGTTGGGCTGGACTGTCGCTAATCAAAAACAAATGTACCTGCGCTTGCGGCTCCTCCAAGGTCTTGAGCAGCGCGTTGGCGGCAGCGACCGTCATTTGCTCTGCATGGTCTAACACACAGATGCGCAGGCCTTGGCCGCCTTGATAAATAAAGGGCTGTAGCGCGCGGATGTCATCTACTTTTATTTTTAAGGCGCTATTGCTTGTGGTCTTGGTGTTTTTTTTACCGGCTTTTTCTTTAGCTTCTATATTATCGATACTGACTGGCATACTGACAAGTGGCAGCGTCTGCAAGCTTGGATGTGTACCAGATCTGAGCCACTGACAGCTATCGCACGTGGCACACGCCCCTTGCGGATGGGTTGCACGCTCACGGCATAACAGCCACGCCACCAGACGCCAAACAAAAGCACGTTTGCCCATGCCTTGCATGCCTGCGGCCAGTAGAGCATGCGGCAAAGTCTGCTGCCGAGTGACGCGGTCAGTGAGCTGTGACCATAATGCCTGCTGCCATGGCAATAATGGCGCAAAGTAAATATCATCTGCAGTCTTTGATGCACCTATATTTTCCATTGTATGACCTATGGCTCCAGCTTTATAAAATGACTTGAAAGCTTAATGGTGGTTTCGCTTAGGCTATTTTAGTTAGTGGTGCTGCTCGGGCTCTGAAAGTCGGTAAATGCCATTGCATTGAGGCGATCCAAGTCCTCTTGGGTATCGACCCCAGCCGGCAGATGACACGCTGCGGTCGCGATAGCAATATGGCCGCCGTTTTCTAGTACGCGTAGTTGTTCCAGACTCTCTAAGGTCTCAAGCGGGCTCTGTGGCCAATGTACAAACTGCTGTAGCAAGCTCACGCGGTACGCATAAAGCCCCAAATGCCGATAAGCGTTTTTGGGTGGTTGCTTGTTTGGCTCGTCTGCCAATACCACGTCACGGTCACAAGGAATAGGCGCGCGGCTAAAATATAGCGCGCGCTGCAGCGCATTGGTATATTGACTGACGACCTTGACCACTGAAGGACGCAAAAAAGTCTCATAATCATCGATCGGCTCACACAAGGTGGCCATGACGCTGGCTTTATCCGCGACCAATAGATCCTTTACTTGCTCTAATAATAAAGGCGGCACCAGCGGCTCATCGCCTTGCATGTTGATGACGATATCCTGATCAGCCCAGCCTTTGATGGCTGCAACTTCCGCTAAGCGATCTGTACCCGAAGCATGCTCGCGGCTGGTCATCACCACCTCAAACCCTGCGTCCATACACACCTGAGCAATGCGCTCATCATCAGTTGCGATACACATGTCATCAGCAAAATGCGCCGCTTGCGCCTTTTCAGCGACCCACAAAATCATAGGTTTGCCATGAATAGCTAACAACGGCTTGCCGGGTAATCGAGTACTCTTAAAACGGGCAGGAATCACAATGTGAGTTTTGGCAGCAGCCATAGACGCAGTAGCAGGGTCAGTGACAGACTCAATGTTAGACATGGTTACTTCCTTAGCAGGGTTGATGTGACGTACCGTCTTATATATTTTTGATAATGGCTATCTTTGATAATGACTGTTTTTAGAGCCGCTTTATTTTTTTGTTTATTTTAGCGCCTGATGAGGCTTGATATCGATATCCAGTCTCTGTAATTGCTCTGTCAATAAGCGGTAGCAATCATCAGAGAGCACGGCGGTGACTGGCAATACCCAGAGCCTACTCACCAGCGCTTGGTAGTCATCATCTAGCGTATTATCAGCCATGGCTTTTGAGAGTAATGCTTTGATTTTTACAGCGTCTTTTGTGGTAACGACAATAGGGTGCTGACGATACTGTAGCAGCTCCGCCAAAGTAAAATCATAATGATCTGGATAAGGATGAGCGATAACCTCAAAGCCTAAATCTGTGAGCGTCTCAAAAAAACGCTGCGGATAGCCGATGCCGCTGACTGCATGTACTTGACTGCCTGTTTTTGGCGCTGCCGGATGATCTTGCTGCTCACTTGTCTGTATATCGGCCTTCACAGCGTTTGGTTTTTGAGTATTCGCCAATGCAGGTGCCCATAAAGGCTGCATGCTGTCCGCTTGCATATACATAAGCAGGCGCTGATTCGGCTGCTTTTGCTTGCTTGCGTGCTCAGCGGCTGGACTTGTCTGTTTCTGTTGCTTGCTATGATACACAACAGTGGCACCTTTAAGCCGAGACAATGGCTCACGTAAAAACCCTGTCGGTAGTAGCTGCTTATTACCAAAACCGCGAGCGGTGTCCACGACGATCCACTCTATATCACGCTGCAGTGCATAATGCTGCAAGCCATCATCAGCAATGATCAGTTGCAAGTCTGGATGAGCGGCCAATAACGTGGTGATCGCTTGCTGCCGATTGGGACTGACTGCCATCGGTGCGCCTGTCATATTGACGATCAAACACGGCTCATCGCCGACCACGCTAGGGGTGCTGCTGGCATCGACCAGCGCTGGCATCTGGCTGGTATCGCCGCCATAGCCGCGACTAATCACCCCCACCTTGATACGATGTACCGCTTGTAGATAGCTCACCAACTCAATAATCAACGGCGTCTTGCCGCTACCGCCCACACTGATATTACCGATGACCATGACAGGTATGGGCGCCCGATAGCTGGCAAACACCCCCCATCGATAAGCCTGACGACGCAGCGTGATGATGAGACCATATAGCCAACTAATAGGCAACAGCAGCCATAGCCAAGCGGCTTTGCGTTGCCATGCACGCGTCACTGTCGTCTCAATACTCAAGGCTGGTTGCTCACTTATTCGTTGATTTGAAGCTTCATACGCACTGACGGCTACTCAAAATCGCGGGCATACATCTGGGCATAATGACCTTGCTTTTGCATCAGCTCATCATGGGTGCCCAGCTCTACAAGCTGACCACCATCCAAGACTGCGATACGATCAGCGGACTCAATGGTCGTCAATCGATGAGCAATGACCAATGTCGTCCGGTCTTTCATAACATTATCAAGTGCCTGCTGGATATAGTACTCTGACTCATTGTCCAGCGCGCTGGTCGCCTCATCTAGTATAAGAATCGGTGCATCTTTTAGCAGGGCCCGAGCGATAGACAAACGCTGACGCTGACCACCTGACAGCTGCAGACCTTCAGCGCCGATTTCGCTTTGATAGCCATTTGGCAGCTTCATAATAAAATCATGAGCAAACGCATCTTTGGCTGCTTTTTCTACCTCTGCTTGGCTTTTATTGGACAAACTGCCATAAGCGATGTTATTAAAAACAGTGGTATTAAATAGCACCACCTGCTGATTGACCATCGCAATCTGCGCACGCAGACTCTCAAGCTTGATATCCTCAATCGGCCGTCCATCCAAGGTAATCTGCCCCGAGGAGGTCGGCAAGGTACGCGTCAACAAATTGACCAATGAAGACTTACCAGCGCCGCTGCGCCCTACCAAGGCTACCGTCTCCCCTGCTCGCACATCCAGCGTAAAGTCGCGCAGCGCTACGGTCGAATCGGGATACACCAAACTGATATTGTCCAGAGATATCTCCCCAGACAACGCTGGGCTGACCGTGCCGGTGTCTTTTTCTTCTGGCTCATCAAGTAGCGCAAAGATGGACTCACCCGCGGCAATGCCTTTTTGCAGTTTTTGATTGACATCGGTCAGGGATCGAACCGGCTTACTGAGCAGTCCTGCCGCGGCGATATACGAGATAAACTCACCGGCAGAGATATTATCGATCACCGATGGTCTAAGGGCCAGCCAAACCACCACCGACATCGCCATGGCCATCAGCAGCTGTACCGCTGGGGTATTGATACTGTTGGTCACGACGACCTTCATACCTTGGCGCAGGTTCTTTTTGGAGGTTTTATCAAAACGCTCGGCTTCGTAAGCTTGACCGCCGTAGTTTTTGACCACCTGATAGCCACCGATGACCTCATTGGTGATATGGCTGACATCCCCCATGGTTTCTTGGATGCCTTTTGACAACTTGAGATAACGCTTGGATGCGATGCGAATCAGCCATAATATGGGCGGCAACACCACAAACAAAATCAAGGTCAAACGCCAATTACTATAGAACAAAAATCCAATCAGACCAATCACAGTCAAACCATCTCGCAACACCGTTTTCATCGAGTCGGTACTGGCAGCGGTGACTTGCTCGACGTCAAATATCAGCTTTGAGGAGATAGTGCCTGCCGGATTGACCAAATAAAACGCACTCGGCAAACGCAGCAGCTTATTAAACACCTCCACACGCAGCTCATACACCAAGTTGCGCGACACCAATGCGGAGTAATAGTTACCCAAAAAGCTACCCACACCGCGAACAAAGAACAGACCAATAATAAGCAGTGGAAACAAATCTTGCTTACTTTGGTCATTTTGATTGATGGCATCAGTGATGTATTGCAGCAGTTTGGCAATCCAAATCTCGGTTGCCGCATTGATCGCAAACCCCACAACCGTCAGCAGCAACGCCCACCAGTACGGTTTAAGATAACGTAGCAGCCGCAGCAATGTCTGGTATTTCGGCGTACCTGAGGGCGCAGCCGACTGTTTTTTTGCAGACGGTTTTGTAGCGTTTGATGAATAAGCTTGGCTCATAAAAGCCTCAATTTGGGTGTCATAACATGAATGGACTGCATCTATACTGCACCTTCAAGAACTGCAGCTTCACAGAACTACAGCTTTACAGATAAGTGCGGCATCGAGCACGCCATATATTATTGCGGTAACGATTGGCCAAGCGGCACAACCGTACTGATATTTAGGTTCAAAAACCCCATTTTGCCAGCGACATCCATCACACGCACGACTGATTGATGCGTGGCATTGGCATCTGCCGCGATGACAAAGAGCATCTCACGATTGCTGCCGGCTTCTTGCTGAAGCATACTGGTCAGCTCCGCTTCATTGCTGCTCGCAAGTGTGATGCCATTGACAAGGTAGCTACCATCTTCTTGCACTGCCACTTCGATGGTATTGTTCTGCTCTGTCAGCGCCACCCCTTCTGCCTCAGGGAGAATGATGTTTAAACGGCTAAAATGATTGAACGAGGTGGCCAGCAATAAAAACACGATTAGGAATAATAAACAATCAATCATCGGTGTTAGATTGATTTCAAGGGGCTCGACCGTCGGTTTTCTAAAGCGCATACCATTCTCTTTAATTGACTCAATACCACCACTTGGTAGAATACTGATAACGTAGAATACTGATAACTACTGACGCAGATTATGATGTCATGGCTGCTTCAGCATTGACCTCCCCATGCATAGCAGGCGCTGAGTCTGCCGCGCCCTCTACTGCAGCAGAAGGAAACTGACGCATATCCGCCAGATTACTATCTGCTAGCAGGTGATAGTCGTATAGCTCTTGAATCATCAAGCCCGCTTGGGTCTCAAACTGTGCATTGATATCAATGATACGGCGCTGAAAATAGCGATAGGCCACCAGTGCAGGGATGGCCACAATCATCCCTGCAGCTGTGGTTATCAGCGCTTGTGACACCCCAGCGGCTAGCATCGTCGGGTCCTGCATCGCGCCATCAGTAATTGCCAAAAACGATGAAATAATACCCAGTACAGTACCCAATAGCCCAAGCAGTGGGGCAATCGCGCCGATGGTGCCGAGCATGTTGATGTTTTTTTCTAACTGATGGATTTGCACACTGGCACGGTTTTGCATGTGCATGGTCATCGATTCTAGCCCATACTGGCGATAGAGCAGCCCTGTCGCTAGAATATCGCCTAATGGGGTTTTTTCTTTAACGTTCATCAGCTGAGTGCGGCCGATATCACCGTTTTCACGCAAGCGTGTGATTAGCTGTTCACGCAGTCTGCTTGGAACGATTTTGTTAAACTGTAAGGTATGACTACGCTCGATAATGATGACCAATGCCAAAATTGAGCACAATACAATCGGCGTCATCAACCAACCACCTGCCTTTATCAACTCCCACATATTGCTTCTCTTTTATGTTTTTTTAAATAGTTGTTATAAAGATGGCGCTTGTTAAGCCTGCGCTTCTATCTGTTTGATCAAAGCGGCCAGCTGGTCTTGACTATGAAAAAATATCTCGACACTGCCCTGCCCGTCTTTTTTGTGCTTAAGCTTTACTTCAGCGCCGAGCATATCTGTCAGGCGCTGGGTCAAACGCTCGACGTCACGTGATTGCACTTGCTCAGCACGGCTGACTTTTGGCGCAGGCTGGAGGATAGATTTTACCAGTTTCTCAGCTTCGCGTACCGTCATGCCGCCATCGATGATCTTTTGGGCGATGATCGGCTGCTGCTCAGAAGAGAGCGCCAACAGGGTACGCGCGTGCCCCATATCAAGCACATTGTTGGCCAAATGATCTTTGACCGTGTCATGCAACTGGTTGAGACGCAGCAAGTTTGACACAGTTGTACGCGCCTTACCGACTACCTCAGCGATCATCGCATGGCTCATACCAAACTCGGTATGAAAGCGCTGCAGTGCAGCGGCTTGTTCAATCACGGATAAGTCTTCACGCTGGATATTTTCAATCAATGCTAGCGCAATCGCCAGCTCATCAGACAAAGCGCGTTCAATCGCTGGAATGACTGGCTTACCTGCCATCTTGGCCGCACGCCAGCGCCGCTCACCTGCGATGATTTCGTGCGTGACAAAATCCTCACTCTTATCCTCACTGGCCAGTAGTGGACGAATCACGATAGGCTGCATGACGCCATGCTGCTCGATAGACGACGCCAACTCTGCCAACGCCGTTTCACTCATATCACGGCGCGGCTGGTATTTACCCGCTTGCAGGCGTTTGACATCGATCTGTACCAAGCTGATTTGATCTTCAAGCGCACTGTTGTCTGTACCTGTGGTACGCGGTTTGGCCGCTGCCTTGTTTGTAGCCCGTGATTTTCGGCTACTGCTATCAGGCGCGCGCGTTTGGGTTTTAGCAGCATCGGTACGCTCAGAGCGAGTCGCGACACTAGGCGCTTTTGCGTTCGTGTTTGATGGCGAGGTATCTGACGTGTCGACGGGCGCAGCATTGCCACGCGCAGCCATATCGTCTTGCAAGGCAGAGGCGGTAATTTGCTTTTCTTTTTTGATTGACCCTAATAAGGCGTCTAAGCCTCGATTGGCCGCCAACCCTCTCTTTTTCGCCATGATTACCTATCCTCTAACACTAAAATAAAAGCCCATTTTTTACAAATGCGGCTTACTCATTACTTATAAATATGATAGTTACTGCTTATCTACTCTAACGCTGGCCACGCCGCGTTTTTAAGCGCTTTGCTTGATCACTTCAGCGGCTAGTTTTTGGTAAGCGCGTGACCCTTTTGACCACCTCTCATACGCAATCACCGGCAGACCATGAGCAGGTGCTTCTGCCAGACGAATGTTTCTGGGGATATGGGTTTTGTACATGATATCGCCAAAATGCGCCTCAAGCTCGGCTGAGACATCGCGTGCGAGTGTGTTACGTGCATCATATAGGGTTCTTACGACGCCGCGTATATAGAGATTTGGATTGAGCTCAGTTAAACGCTCAATAGTCTGCGACAAGTCGGCCAGCCCTTCTAGCGCATAGTATTCGCATTGCATTGGAATAATCACACCGTCAGTTGCCACCAAAGCATTGATTGTCAATAAATTCAAACTCGGCGCGCAATCGATAATCACATAATCATAAGCCGGTGTGTTGGTAGCGGCTTGCTGCTCTACCAGCGCCGCCATGGCATTTTTAAACAGCTCATGACTGTCTGTTTTGTTCATCAAAGTGATGTCCATACCTGCCAAATCTCGGTTGGCACCAATCACGTCAAACCCAGCAGGACTGGAGACAATCGCATCAGCCAGCGAGACGCCATCGAGCAGCACATCAGCGATGGTCAAGGACAGCTCGTTTTTATCGACACCTGTACCACTGGTCGCATTGCCTTGTGGGTCTAGGTCAATCAGCAGGACACGCTTGCGCTTAGCAGCCAAGCTGGCGGTCAAATTTACCGCCGTCGTGGTTTTACCCACGCCGCCTTTTTGATTGGCAATTGCTATGATTTCCATACACTCACTCAATTTTAATAGGATCTATTACGGTTATTCTCTTTTTTACTGACACTTGCAATCACAAAACCCTGCAACCTTGAGACTCATCAATATATGCTATTTGGATATCAAGGTAAACGATGTTTCACGACCACACGGGCTCATAGCTTAGACATTTTTAGCAGACAATTCAATCAAATGACGACTATCATGTAAACGCGGCACTGTTAACTTTATGGTGTCGATACGCCAGTCATGCTCGAGCGCTTGCAGCTCTTCATCGCTTGGCACTTTGCCCTTCATCGCGCACAATCGTCCCTCTGCGGCCAGTCTTGGCTGTGCCACGTGGACAAAATCAATCAGGCTGGCAAAAGCACGCGAGGTCACCACCTCATAGCTGGCCTCGTGCGCCTCGATACGAGAAGCAATAGGCTGCATATTATGTAGACCAAGCTCACTACTGATTTGTTTGATAAAGCGAATTTTTTTCTGATTGCTGTCCAAGGCTGTGCAAGCGCGCTCAGGCTGGCAAATCGCGATAATAACGGCTGGCAGCCCTGCCCCTGTACCGATATCTAACAGTGACCCTGACGGCAAATGCGGTATAATAGCCAAACAATCAATCACATGCTTGATCAGTGCTTCTTTGGGATCAGTAATGGCTGTGAGATTATACGCCTTATTCCACAATAAAAGCTGATCTAAGTACAATAATAGCATGCGCTGCTGCGTCTCACTCAAAGACAAACCCAGCTCATTGATCGCTTGCGCCAACGTATCGGCCAGTGCTGGCAGCTGTGTGCCAAGTTTAACAAATCCGGCCGGATCGATAGCGGCATGATTCACGCTGGTAGATGATGAGGTTTTTTTGGCAGAAGCTGACATAAGGCGCATTATCCAGTTTTGACATGTGAACCGTTTATTTTATCACGCACTCCGCGTATTGAATAGTTGCAGATTGCCCCAATGTGAGACATCTTATACTATCTGCGCAGTCTTTGAGGCGTTATTGTTCTTTAATCATAGCAAACCGCTGAGTATTTACTGCTATCATACGCAGCAAAGACCGCAGCTTTATGATGAAATATACTAAAAAACCAATCGCTCATTTTTAAAGGCCGCATCCTAGACACCGATAATCAAACCGCCTCATAGCAACACTTCCCAATCATCAAAAACGCGACCAAACAAGACACTAATGATATGGTAACACCCTCGACTCAGCTGACCGACCCAGCAATAGACACCACCAAAGAACAGACAAAACACGCAAAAAAGGTAACACAGCTGCATCCACGTTTTTTAGAAGTGAAGCAGCACTGCCACCTAAGCGCTGCGCAATTGAAGCGCTACAGCGATCCTACGGCACTGCCAAGCGACACCCGAACTGCCCCTGATTTGGACGTGGGCTTTGGCCAGCAGCGAGCGCTAAAAGCATTGCAAACCGCCCTAGACATCAAGGCCAGTGGCTATCATGTGTTTGCCGCGGGCGAAAACGGTTTGGGCAAACGTACGGTCATCAGCCGTTTACTGACTCGCATCGCTGCCGATGCGCCAACGCCTGATGACTGGGTCTATGTGCATAATTTCGCTGATCCTCGTACGCCGCAAGCATTATCCCTACCTGCTGGACAAGCAGAGATATTGCAGCAGCAGGTGAGTCAATTGTGGCAGCAAGCCAAAAAACGCCTCAGTCAGCGTTTTCGCAGTGATCAATACCAAAGCAAAATAGAAGCCATCAAAAACGACACCCATCAAAAAGAAAGTCAGGCTTATGATGTGCTCAATGCCGAAGGCAAGCAATACGACTTGGCTTTGACGTTTCGCTCGTTTGATAATAAAGCGGTGTTTGTCCATTCAAGTCAGCTCGCCGCCGATACCGCCGCTGAGCACACTCCCACCAGCCCTAAGTCAGATAATCCATACGCCGCAGCCAAGCCCAATGAGACGGCGCATCGTCGTGGCAAGCAAGACGAGGTGCTCTCTGGCGATGACGAGTACGAAGCCGAGCTCGACAACTTCGTACAAAAAAACCATATGCAAAAGCGCCTAAGTCAGCTCACCATCGCACTAGAGCAATTAGAAGACGAAGCCAATGACGCCATCGAGGCACTGCATCGTGACATTGCACGCCGTGCCCTACAGCCGTTATTTGCCCCAGTTTATCAGCAGTTTGCAGCTCAGCCACAAGTCGTCGATTACCTAAAAGCCGTATCTGCAGATATGGTCACGCATGCCGAGCGCATCGTCAATGGCGATGATGAAGAGTTTGTCACAGCAGCGCTGGCCACCACTCCCAGTCGTTATGCGGTCAATGTCATCGTCAGTCACGCGCCAGACAGTGGTGCACCTGTGGTCTTTGAGGATTTGCCGACGCATCTAAATCTATTGGGCCATGTCGAGCAAATCACCCAGTTGGGCACAGTCACCACTGACGTCAG
>Ga0208300_100772_pt1 | contig 18583 bp, 18 predicted proteins | sample 23_taG_FD_184096 | JGI IMG/M metagenome (GOLD analysis project Ga0208300, IMG submission 184096) | Marine viral communities from Cariaco Basin, Caribbean Sea - 23_WHOI_OMZ (SPAdes) (version 2) | ecosystem: Environmental > Aquatic > Marine > Oceanic | place: Caribbean Sea: Cariaco Basin... | reverse complement strand
CGAGATAACGCCGGCCTTCCGGGTCAATAATATAAGCACCTTCGCCTTTGGCGGCAGTGACACCTGTGGCTTGTTTCAGCAAAGGGGACAGCTTGCCCTTATGGTCGGTCATTGATTACCTCCCGGAATGAATTTGAAAACTCACTAGCAGCCTAGTCACGAGGTCAGGCGTTTACAAATGGCGTCTTTGATTTCCTGAGTGTCGCGTTGTTCGGAGCCTTTTTCGGCAAGGTCGGCCGCTACGGCGTCGAACAGTTCCTTACCTGCGACGCCGAGTGCCGAGTCTTTTTGCCCCAGCCATTCCAGCATGCGCGCTGTGGTGAACAGCATGGCGGTGGGGTCGGCAATGCCCTTGCCGGCAATGTCGGGGGCGCTGCCGTGAGTCGGTTCGAACATGGATGGCAGGTTTGTGTCTGTCGGGTTCAGGTTGCAGGACGGCGCAACGCCCATGCCCCCCGACAGCACGGCGGCCAGGTCAGTCAGAATGTCGCCCTGCAAGTTGCTGGCAACCACCACGTCGAATGCCCAAGGGCACTGAACGAATTTCATGCAGGCTGCGTCCACCAGTTCGTGATGGGTTGCGACATCCGGGTAATCTTTGCTGACGGCCTCGAAGACTTCGGTATACAAATCCCCCCAGTGTCTCAGGGCATTGCGTTTGGTGATTACGCACACCTGACTTTCGCAGGTGTTGCCGTCCAGCGTTCTGAACGTTCGGGCGCGCCCTTGTTGAGAGCGTTCGGCAGCGCGCTTGCGGGCTTGCTCAAAACCGTAACGGATAATGCGTTCGGTGGCACGGTGCGTGAACACTTCCATCTGAGTGGCGACTTCGTCGGGTGTTCCTTTGCGCAGCCGGCCGCCTTGACTGACGTATTCGCCTTCACTGTTTTCCCGAATCACGAGCATGTCGATGTCTTTGGCGCGGTCATCCTTCAGATACTGGCGTGCTCCGGGTAGGAGGCGAGCGGGCCGTTCGCAAACCCATTGGTCAAAGCCTTTGCGCATCTCGAGAAGCGGCGAAAGGGAGACACTGTCAGATAATAAATAGCGATCGGGATCGTTAAGAGGGCCTGGGTCGCCCAGTGCGCCCAAAAGGATGGCATCGTAGGCCTTGAGTTGCGTCAGCGCATCGGCCGGCCAGCTTTCTCCGTGTTCTTCGTGCCAGGCATGAGACGGCCATGGGAAACGTGTCCATTCCAGTGCCAGTTGGTGTTTGGCGCGCAACGCTTCCAGACAATGGATAGCAGCTGCGACAACTTCGGGGCCAATGCCGTCTCCGGGGGTAACTGCGATGCGGGTGGTTTGGGTCATTCCCGAACCTCCTGAACGGTGTGGGGTAAGCGGATTCAACAACCCCAGTGTAGCCCTGAAGCAGCTATATGCCAGTTCTGGAAAGCCAGGAAATCAACGCTCTGTTGTGTCGTGTGACAGATGCTGGTTATAGTGGCTTCAAGATTGGCTTAGGCTTCTATTCACCTATCAAAAACAGGAACTTCAAGTGCTCTATCGGATTGTCACGCTTATTGGTGCGCTCGTCTTTGTGGCGGCCTTGTTCGGTTTGATCTGGTTCTTCTGCAAGAAGTTCCTTGAGCATCACGGCGTGCAAGACCAGATATCAGAGCGGGCTACAGCACTGGCCACCTGGACCTTCGCCGGCATTGCGATTGGCCTTGTGTTTGCCGTGGTTGGCGCTTTTGTTCTGGGGCCTTGGGCGTTCTATCGCACGCTGCTGGGCCATAACGTGAACGTTTCCAGTGGTGCTGCGATTTGGTGGGGCTTTGGCATAGTCACGGTATCGCTAGCCATCACTGCAGCCAGTTTTATGGGCTTTTTGATGCTGGTGGGAGCCTACTAGCTTTCCTGAAGATCCCGCAGTAGCTCCCGGAACCACACCAGAGCAGGCTCCCGTTCGTAAGCCTTGTGCCAGTACAAGTGCACATCAATCGAGGGCATTTCACCGGGCGGAATCATCACCTCCACCTCTGCGCGTTCGGCAATGATCTTGGCGTACGTCTCGGGCATGGTGAGCAGCAAATCCGAGGTTTCGACGACACGACACGCCGCATAATAGTGCTGGCAACGCAAGCGGATGTCTCGCTGCGCGCCCTGCCGAGACAGCGCAAAATCTTCCAGCCCGGGACCTTCGCTCCGGGACGACACCAATACGTGTTTTGCCTCTAAATAAGAGGCCATGCTCAGCCCCTTTTGCAGGGCGGGATGGTTCTTCCGGGCCAACACCACAAGCTGGTCTTGCCGAAGCAGTTCGTGACTGGTCTGGTTGCTGACCGGCAGCAAAACATCAATCGCAAAATCCAGCTTGCCCGCTGCCAATTGAGTTTCCATTTCACGCCTTGCCACCCGCTGGCTGGAAATTTCCATGTCGGGGTAGGGCGCCAAGCGATTCATCAGTTCCGGCAGAAACGTCGATTCCAAAACGTCTCTCAATCCCAGCGCGTAGGTTTTGCGCTGGCTGGCGGGATCAAAGGCGTGAAATTGGTTGACCGCACTTTGCACCTGATTCAGGCCGGGTCGCATCGATTCGAGGAAACGCCGTGCCAAAGGCGTGGGCACCATTTGATTGCCCTGACGGGTAAACAACGGATCATCAAAGTGGTCCCGAAGCCGGGCCAGAGAATGGCTTACCGCCGGCTGCGTCAGGTGCAGTGCCTTGGCTGCGCGGGTCAGGCTGCCTTCTCTATAAATCGTGTCGAACACGTGTAGCAAATTAAGATCGAGTCGATTCAGGGCCATCATGAATATCCGTTTTCTGAATAAGTGACGGTAATGATAAACGATAAGAACAATTCAGTCGCGTAATAGCGCTTTGCCTTCTAGACTGACTGCCATCTGATCGAAAGTGCGCCCCGGAACCTGGGGCTGGTAAGCGCGAGGAGCTGCACCATGGATTTCAATATTTCCGAGAAAGGCCAAGATTACCTCAAGCGTGTGAAAGCGTTCATGCGTGATGAGATCTATCCGATCGAAGAGCAATACCATAAAGAACTGGCTGCCCAGGAAAACCGCTGGGTGGTTCTACCGATCATCAAGGAACTGAAAGAAAAGGCCAAAGCCCAAGGCCTGTGGAACATGTTTTTCCCGGATGAAAAACACGGCTGTGGCCTGCTGAACTCGGACTATGCGCTGATTGCCGAAGAAACCGGCCGCAGCTTTATTGCACCGGAAATTTTCAACTGCAACGCGCCGGACACCGGCAACATGGAAGTGCTGATCCACTACGGCTCAGAAGAGCAAAAGGCGGAATGGCTGCCCCAATTGATGAGCGGCGAAGCCCGCTCAGCGTTCTTTATGACCGAACCGGCGGTTGCATCTTCTGACGCTACGAATATGGAAGCGACCGCAGTAGTTGAGGGCGACGAAGTGGTTCTCAATGGGCGCAAGTGGTGGAGCACCGGCGTTGGGCATCCGGACTGCAAAGTCGGCATTTTCATGGCGATCACCGACCCTGATGCTCACAAACATCGCCGCCATTCTATGGTGCTGGTGCCCATGGAGACCCCGGGCATCACCATTGAGCGCATGCTGCCGGTTTTCGGTGCCTACGATGAGCCTTATGGTCATGGTCAGGTACTGTTCGAAAACGTCCGCTTGCCGAAGAGCGCCATCATTGCCGGCCCGGGCCGTGGATTCGAAATCGCCCAGGGGCGTTTGGGGCCAGGCCGGGTACACCACTGTATGCGTGCGATCGGTGCTGCCGAGCGTACTCTGGAGTTGATGGTTAAGCGTTCCATGAGCCGCGAAGCCTTTGGTCGCCCACTGGCGAAACTCGGCGCCAACCCGGATGTTATCGCCAATGCCCGCATGAACATCGAACAGGCGCGGTTGCTGACGCTGAAGTGTGCTTGGGCGCTGGATACCAAGGGCATCATGGGGGCGTTGCAGGAGGTTTCCATGATCAAGGCGGTGGTGCCTGCGATGTTGCAGCAGATTGTGGACGATGCGATTCAGATGCACGGTGGCGGTGGTGTCAGCGATGATGACTTCCCGCTGACCGCGCTGTTTGCCTATGCTCGGGTTCTGCGATTGGCCGATGGCCCTGATGAAGTTCATCGGGCGATGGTGGCTCGTCTTGAGCTTCGGAAATATAAGTCTTGAGATTTGGGAGTATGGGGTCTTCTAGCTTGATGGTTAGGTGATGGGTGGCCATCGGGGTGGGGCTTCTGAAAACCGCTCCTTCGGCACATCCCTGTGGCGCTTCTGCTCCGCCATCCATGGCTGCGCACATTTTCAGAAGCCCCACCCCGATAGCCCCTTCCAGACTGTGAAGGGGCAGATGGTTAAAAATAGAAGAGTGTGGTTCTCTTGGCAGGCTAAGCAGTTAGCCATGTTGTTTGTTGTATTTCGTATTTTTTTGGATCAGCTAACTGAATAGTCGGGGAACTGCTGCCAAATACCGCTTCCCAAAAATTTCGTAGGCCATGGATGGCCGGAGAGAAGCGCACATGGATGTGCTCGTAGCGGTTTTTGGGAAGCGGTATTTGGCAGCAGTTCATGCTCCAAAGCCGCGAAGAACTCAGAAATAAGAACTCAAACTCCAAACTAAACGGAGAAAAACACGAATGACACAACGGGTATTCATAACCGGCGGAGCCAGTGGCTTGGGCCGGGCGATTGCATTGCGGTACGCGAAAGAAGGTGCCAAGGTCTGCATTGGGGACATTAACCCGGAGCAGGGCATCGCGGTTGAAAAAGAGCTGAACAATGCCGGTGGCGAAGGTTACTTCGTTGAGTGCGATGTGCGCCGCCTGAGTGATTTCGAGAAAGTCCGGGACGAACTGGTGGAAAAATGGGGCGGTGTGGACGTTGTGGTCAACAACGCCGGAGTGGCCTCCGCAGGGGCTATCGAAGACACCACCATCGGTGACTGGGAATGGATACTCGACATCAACGTACTGGGCGTGGTTCGCGGTTGTAAGGCCTTTACTCCCTTGTTTAAAGAACAGGGATCCGGCGCGTTCGTTAACATAGCCTCCATGGCCGGGCTGATGCTGGCGCCGTTGATGAACAGCTACAACGTCTCCAAAGCGGGCGTAATTGCGCTGTCTGAAACCCTGAGCCAGGAACTACGTGATTCCGGAATACACGTAAGCTGCGTATGCCCGGCGTTTTTCCAGACCAACCTCACAAACGGAATGCGCTCGGATATTCCGGGTATCCAGCAGAACGTTAACAAACTGATGAAGCGTTCCAGCATTACCGCAGAAGACGTTGCAGACGATATCTACCGCAGCGTGAAGGGCAAAGATTTCTGGGTGCTGCCCCACGTCAAAGAGCGCCGTATGTGGATGCTCAAACGCCACGCGCCGAAAGCGTTTGACTGGTTGATGCACCAGGAAACCAAACGTTGGATGGGCAAGATGGGTAGTAAAAGCAACGCCTGAGTGGCCAAGCTTGCTCGAGGATCACAGGAGAGAATGAATGACACAGATTGATCAGGCCGTAGGCATCCGGGAAGGCGAAGAGCTGGATGTGCAGGTGGTTGACCAGTTCATGAAACAGGCCATTCCCGGTTTGGAAGGCCAGCCCACCATCAAGCAGTACCCCGGTGGTGCGTCGAACCTGACCTACCAGGTGGACTACGGCGACCAGTCCTACGTACTTCGTCGCCCGCCGTTGGGCAAAATTGCCAAATCCGCCCACGACATGTTGCGCGAAGCGCGGGTGATGGAGGCGCTGAAGCCGGTTTATCCGTACGTGCCGAACATCGTCGCTATTTGCGATGACCACAGTGTACTGGGTTGCGACTTCTACGTGATGGAGCGACTGAAAGGCATCATTCTGCGTCAGGATTTTCCCAGTGATCTTGAGCTGAGCGAAGCGGATACCCGCAAGCTGTGCTTGAACGTGATCGACAAACTGGTTGACCTTCATACCGTTGACGCGAAAGCCGCTGGCTTGGATACACTCGGCAAGGGTGCCGGATACGTTCAGCGCCAGATTGGTGGATGGAGCGACCGGTTCCGCAAGGCTCGCACCGAAGACGTTGGCGACTTCGAGGCCGTGATGAGCTGGCTGAACGACAAAATGCCCGACGACATTGCCCAAGTGGTTATCCACAATGACTACCGCTTCGACAACGTGGTGTTGAACCCCGACAACCCGTTTGAAGTGATTGGTGTATTGGACTGGGAAATGGCCACCATTGGCGACCCGTTGATGGATTTGGGCAATACATTGGCCTACTGGATTGAGGCCGACGATGAAGGCCCGTTCCAGATGTTGCGCCGCCAGCCCACCCACCAGCCGGGCATGCTGACTCGTAAGGAAGTGGTGGAGTACTACATGGAAAAATCCGGGTTCCGGGCCGATAACTTTGATTTCTATGAAATCTATGGCTTGTTCCGGTTGGCGGTGATTGTTCAGCAGATTTATTACCGCTTCTACAACGGCCAAACCAAAGACAAGCGTTTTGCTGCCTTTGGCCATGCCGCTAATTATCTCGAAAAGCGGTGTTTGCGCCTGATCAGCGAGAGTCGTCTGTAATGGCAACGATTTATCTGGTGCGACACGGCCAGGCGAGCTTCGGCAAAGAAAACTACGATCAGCTTTCCAAACGAGGCTGGGAGCAGGGCAAGATGCTGGGCCGTTGGCTGGCGGACAAGGTGGAGCCGGGCGCCATTTTCGGTGGCAATCTCAAGCGCCACCGGGAAACCGTAGAAGCACTGGCGACCGGTTATGGCGCAACCCTTCCTGATATGCAGGTACTCGAAGGCTTGAACGAGTTTGATCATGTCGAGGTGGTCGAGCGTCTGCGTCCTGAATGGGCAGACAAACAAGTAATGGCGCGGGATTTAGCGAGTTTTCCGAAGCCGGCCCGCGCGTTTCAGATGGCCTTTGAAAAGGCTGTTGAGCGCTGGGTGAGCGGCGATTACGACAACGAGTATGCTGAAACCTGGCAAACCTTCAAGCAGCGGGTTAATCAGGCGCTGAATCAGCTGATTGAGCTGGCCGATGGCGCGGATGTGGTGGTTTCCACCTCGGGTGGGCCAATTGCCGTGATCGCTCAGAATCTGCTGGAACTGTCCGACCGAAAAACGCTGGAAGTCAACAGCGTGATTGCCAACACCAGCGTATCCCGAATTCTGTATTCCGGTGCCCGGCGCAGCCTGGCCGTATTCAACAACTATAGCCACCTCGAAGCGGAGAACCCCGCTTTGGTGACATTCCGATAATACTGAGGAACAACTATGAGCAACGCGAACCTGTTTGATCTGACTGGCAAAGTCGCTTTGGTAACCGGCGCCAGCCGTGGCATCGGCGAAAGCATTGCCCGTACTTTGGCCACCTACGGTGCCCACGTGATTGTCAGCAGCCGTAAAATTGATGATTGTGAAACCGTTGCCAGCAGCATTCGCGAAGCGGGTGGCAGTGCCGAAGCCGTTGCTTGCCACATTGGTGAGATGGACCAGATCGAAACCACGTGGGAACACATCGCCAAGGCCCACGGTAAACTGGATATTCTGGTGAATAACGCGGCGGCCAACCCGTACTTTGGCCCGGTCGAAGACACCGATCTAGGTGCTTTCCAGAAAACGGTGGACGTGAACATTCGTGGTTATTTCTTCATGTGCGCCCGCGGTGCGCAGCTGATGAAGAAAAATGGCGGTGGCTCTATCGTTAACGTAGCGTCTGTGAACGGTGTGAATCCGGGGCATTTTCAGGGCATTTACTCCGTCACCAAGGCTGCCGTCATCTCGATGACCAAGTCCTTCGCGATGGAGTTGGGGCAGCAGAACGTGCGGGTTAATGCCTTGCTGCCAGGCCTGACGGATACCAAGTTTGCGAGCGCCCTGACCACTAACGACGCTATCAAGAAGCAAGCCATGGCCCACATCCCCATGAAGCGTGTCGCGGATCCCGATGAAATGGCTGGTACCGTGCTGTACCTGGTATCTAATGCCTCCAGCTATACCACTGGCGCCTGCATCAATGCTGACGGTGGATACCTGACGGTTTAAAAGCTGATCGATACGCAAAAAGGGCCGGATGATACGGAGTCATCGGGCCCTTTTCATTGGCATCGCAATTGGTTTCTAACTGCAGGTGAGCGCGGCGAAATCTCCGTTCAGCTCACTGGCCCTGGCCAGCAGGTGATCCTGATGCCGGGTATCTCCGGCCTGCAGAAGATCGTGCATCAAGCTGGCCATCGCGCCCCGGCTTCTGGCCAGCATGGCCTGGTACTCCGCGCCTCTGGCACGCTCTGAGTGAGCCAGCAGCTCTTTCACCTGTTCAGCAAAGCCGGGCTCGCCTCGTTGCTCCAGTAAGTCTAGCAATGCCAATTGCCAGTTTCTCCGCCCTGTTAACCAGATTTCCGTTTGCCGGCCACGATCCGCTGACCAGCTTTCGACGATGGTCCGCTGTTGCTGATTCAGATCGCCAAGCCATCGTTCAATACGCTCAATGGTACGTTCAGAGCGCGCCCGGGCGGTTTCAGCGGGCGTTCCTTCCAGCATTTCCTGCTCCAGCTCCTGCTGCTTCTCCGCGATGTTGTCGGCTAGTTGCGCTACCTGCTCATCCGAGAGAGAAGACAACAGATTGACGGCTACCGGAGTGGCCCGTTCCAACAATTTGGGTATGAAGTCCATGAGTTGTTCCTGATGGAACAGTACCGTGGCTTGGTCGGGTGTCCCTTCCGCCAGATCTGATTTGAGGGCTGCCAACCATTGCTGGTAACGGGGTAACTCGACCGAGCAATGCCATTGTCTGAGCGCTTCCAAATCCTGATTCAGTTGCGCTTCCTGCTCACTGGTCAGGCTAATGTAATCCTCAACCCACCAGACAACGCCCCAGTCGGCGTAGCGGTAGGCCAGGCGCGCCTGACTACAGCCTGCCAAAAACATCAGTATCACCAGCCCGACGATCCAGCGGGCGCGGAGTGTTCTGGGTGTTGGGTTATCCATCACCTGTGCTCCTTGGTAAAAAGCCGTATGGAAAAATGTTGCATGCTCACTAAGATGTTGCGATCCAGCATCGGAGGCAGTGTCTTTTTTCCTACGCTGCGGTCGCCTGATTGGATTCGGCAGTGTTCCATACGTTAAAACCGGGAAGGAAAGCATGTCCAGTTACAAGCAAACGCGTGTGCGCCAGTTCGTTTTCGCCTTTTATATGTCCGGCATCATGTCGCTGTTGATGTCCGGAATTATTACCCTGATAAACACCGGTCTGACCGAGGGTTTTTTCCATCGCTGGGGCGCGGCTTTTGTTGTTGCGTGGGCCGTTGCGTTTCCGCTGGTTAGCTTTATCGCACCCATGGCAGGAAAGCTTGCAGACTGGACGATGGCCAGGCTGTTTGCCAAAGATCGTCAGTCAGGCTGAAGAATTGAGCTTGGGGTAGTGCACGCAGCGCAGCGCCCAGCGTTGGTTCGGGGCTTATTGAACAGACGATTTAGCGTTGTCGTCGGCCGATTGAGATAAAGCCAGTCCCACCGGCGGACGGTAATGCAGTGAATGCAGTACCCGGTCAAGAACCGCCCCGCCATTCCAGGCCGGATCGTTGTTGACCATGCCAACCACCGCCCAGGTGGTATCGTTATTGTCCCGGGCAAAGCCGGCAATGGAGCGGACATCCTGCAAATAGCCGGTTTTGATTCGGCCTTCACCTTGCAAACCCGTGTTGCGTAATCTTCGCGCCATGGTGCCGTCCATTGCGATGATGGGCATTGATGTCATTAAGTCCGACGCGTAGGGGCTGTTCCACGCCTGAAGCAGAATCTGCGCCCCTTGCCGGGCAGAAATACGACCGTGGCGGGTAAGGCCGGCGCCATTGTCGATGACCATGCCGTTGGTGTTAACGCCTTTTTCTTCGAGCCATTCGTAGATGGCGCGGATGCCCGCGACCCGGTCGTCGCGCTCATCGTCTTTACGGAGTTCAGCGCCGATGGTAAGCAATAATTGCCGTGCCATCACGTTGCTGCTCCATTTATTAATGTCGCGCACCATGGTGACCAAATCCGGTGACGTGGCCCGCATCACCAGGTGAGCGTTGTCGGGAGTTTTTTCAAACCGGTCACCACCGTGGATAACGACGCCCAGCTCGGAAAATAAAGAGCGAAGGGTAGAGGCGGAGTAGCGGTCATGAGGAAGCAAAGACATATAGCTTGTGGCTCGGCAGCCCTGTGGTAATTCGCCGGTGACTCTAACCGTTACTTTCTGGTCGTTGTGAAACACCGGTTGCCACTTGAAATTGCGCCGGGAAGGGCAGGGCCCCTCGGCCACCGCAGTTATCCGGTTATCAATCGTCACTTCGTTTAAATTGGGAGTGGCCCAAGCTTGAGTGCCACGCTCGTCGGCCCTTACCTGCAGGTGAACCAAGTTGAAATTGGTCAGGTAGCCGGACGGCTCCACCAAAAAAGGCGCATGCGGGTTGTTGCCATTATCGTGAAAGAACGGCAGCCCACCATCGATTTCGAAATAGCTGCCATCCAGTATCAGGTCCCCGGTGACTTGGCGAATGCCCATGCCCTTGAGTTCGCGGAGCGTGCTCCAAAGCCGCTCCAGATTGAGCTTTGGGTCTCCTCCAAACCGTACGTACAAATCGCCTTCCAGGGTGTCTCCCACCATTACACCATCCGTAAGGAAGTCGGTTTTCCAGTGGTGCGTGGGCCCCAAGAGTTCCAGCGCGGCGTAGGTGGTTACCAGCTTCATGATGGAGCCCGGGCTCATGAGTTGGTCAGCGTTTACATACTGTTCAATGCCCGGGCCGTTGAGCGGTATGGCGGCGACACTGAGCGCTTCGTCGCTATTCAGGGATTTCTCGGCGTAGGCACGAATCTCTGACGCCCAAAGTCGCGAGTTAGTAGTAGGCTCGGTGGAGTGATTACTTTGGGCAACGGCAGGCGAAGCGAAAGTGCTGAGCACGGCCACTGCCGTCAGCAGACTTTTCGGTGTGAATAGTCGTCTTTTCAGGCGAGTTCTAGCCTGTGAATGCCGCCGCTGCATACCCTGAACCCGTGGTTAGTATTTTTTGTAACCATAGCTTATCCCGGCTATTTCTACTATGCAGAAACATTACACATGACGTTAAAAAATGAGGTTATGTGTATTGTTTCTGAAGGTTTTTGTTCGATGGTAGCGCAAGGTTTTGCGAATCAGTAGGTTACAGTGGGCTGCCGCACCGGCGGCTGGGCCAATGGTTGGCGAACCTATTGTGTGACAATGGCGGAAATTTTCATTAATCAGGGATGCATCATGCTTCGCGCTCTAAAACATTCGGTCAATGTTCTGGAATCTTTGGCAACCTCTTCATTCTCGGCCTGGCGTGGCTGTTTAGTTGTGAAGCCGGCGGTTCAGCCGGAAAAACCGTTGGTGCTGTACGACATTGAAGCCTGCCCATACTGCCGAAAGGTGCGGGAAGTGTTCACAGCTCTCCACTTGGATGTGGATATACGACCTTGCCCCAAAGGCGGGACGGTATTCCGGGCGGAAGCCGAAACCTTGGGCGGAAAACAGCAGTTTCCTCTATTGGTAGACCCCAACACCGATGAAGTCATGTATGAATCGGCACAGATTATTGAGTACCTGTTCCGCCAATACGCTGGCCGGCCCGTACCGGGCTATTACGAGGAAAAAACAGGGCAGTTTTTGTGGGGAGCCGCCGGGTCTGCGAGCAGTGAGCTTCGGGGCATGCGCGCAGAGCGAGCCAAGCGGCCAGAGCAGAGTTTGCACCTGTGGAGTTTTGAGGGCAGCCCGTTTTCGCGGCTGGTTCGTGAAAAACTGTGCGAGTTCGAGTTGCCGTACACCCTGCACAATCTGGGTAAAGAGCACTGGGCCGAGTTTGGCCCGGCATTTCAGCGCATCAAACCGGGCCCGTATAAACCTCAGCGCGGCGGCAAACGCGACGCTTTTTTCCAGGAGCACGGACGGGTTCAGGTACCTTATCTGGAAGATCCGAACACCGGCGTGAAGCTGTTTGAATCACGGCAAATTGTGGAGTATCTGGAAAAAGAATACGCCTTGTAATCTCATAGATTGAGCGGATTTCGGGGTAGTAATTCCGCCCCGAGCCGGTATGATCTGCGCGGTTATTTCAGCTGCTTCGGGAGAATGTAATGTATACAGGTCGGTGCTTATGTGGCGATGTTCGTTTCGAGTATGAAGGCTCCCTTGGCCCGATTTCTCTGTGCCATTGCAGCCAGTGTCGCCGCGCTCATGGCAGTGCCTTTTCGGCCAGCGCGCCGGTGCAGAAAGTGCGTTTTCGGTATGTGTCTGGTGAGGGCCAGGTTACAGAATTCGAGTCTCGGCCCGGTAAGTATCGCGCTTTTTGCAGCCGTTGTGGCAGCCACTTGTATAGCCGGTTGGACGCGATTGGCGGCATCCTTCGTTTACGCATCGGCGTGATCAATGAACCTATTGCTGCCAAGCCGGCCAGACACATCTATGTCGGCTCAAAAGCGGAGTGGTTCGATATTACCGATGAGCTTCCGCAATTTGAAAAAACAGAGCGAACCAACGATCCGTTCTGATGAATCATTCGAACCCTAGCGTGCAGTTTCAGGGAATGTGAAACTCGACGAACAATCTCAAGTTGCAAATAAGAATCATTATTATATGATTGATTGTACAGCTTGGGAGAATCTCGATGAATCATGAAGCGTTGGAAGGAATCAAACTGGCAGGTTTTGCGGTCACTTTCGCCCTGGCACTCGTGGTGATCTGGGCATTGAACGTGTGAGCGGCCATTTACTGATTGACCCTCTATCCTAATATACAAACTGCTCGGGCCCTCATGTTGAAGGCCCGAGTTTTTAGAGTGGTAACTAACTTAAAACTTGTACGAGACCGAAGCTGTTGCATCACGCTCCGCGCCGTAGTAGCAGTAATTCAGGCTATTGTAGCAAGAAGCTACATACTCTTTGTCCAGTAGATTGTTCACGTTGAGTTGGGCGGTAACACCGGGAGCCCCTAAGCGCGCAAAATTATATGACAACGCCATGTCTACCAAGGTGTAATTCGGAATCTCTTTCGTATTGGCATCATCGGCCTGAATATCTCGGAGATGTCGAATCCCGAGGCCCGCACGGGCACCACGCAGTATTCCTTGGTTGAAGCGATAGCCAGTCCAAAGAGTTAGATGATGCTTCGGCGACTGGCTGGCTTGGTTACCTTCCCGATAAGGCTCCGATTTTTCGAAAGTCACCTCTGTGTACGCATACCCTGCTTGAATATCCAGGTTGTCTGTCAGCTGTGCTTTCGCCTCCAATTCCACGCCTTGGGACTGAAGCTCACCGATGGCACGGCTGAAACTCTCATTCGGAAGTTTGGTTGCCAGATCGTCCTGGTTAATCTTGAACAGGGACAGGGTGTACAGGTCGTTCGTTCCGACCGGCTGGTATTTCAGGCCGGTTTCGATTTGCTTGCCCGTGCTTGGGTCAAGCAGGTCTCCATCTTGTCCAACAACGGCGTTCGGAGAGAACGAAGTCGAATACGACAGGTAAGGTGCTAAACCCGATTCAAATTGATACAGCAATCCTGCGCGGCCGGTAAAATGGGTTTCGTCAAGCTCGCTTGTTCCACCGTTATCAAGGTCAGTATTCTCAATGTCCAGCCGGTCATATCGGCCGCCCAGGCTGAGGTGCCAGCCATCCAGATTAATTTGATCTTGCAGGTATAGTCCTGCCTGCTTCACTTCACGACGATTTCGTACGGCAGGATACGTTGCCGTGGGCTCAGCACCATACACAGGGTTAAACGCGTCGATTGCAGGGAACGCTGCAGAAAGCCATTCCACATCATTTTCTCTTTGCTGGTAATCCACGCCCACCAGCACACGGTGTTCGGCGTTGCCAGTGAAAAAGGAGCCTTCCACCTGATTGTCGATCGTTATCGCTTCAAGATCTTCCTCGGCGCCGGAGTAGTATCGGGCTAGTTCCGTGTCACTGGCCCAACCCGCAGCGTAGACCTGGTCAAGAGATACGTCAGACTCCAAAAAGCGAAGTCTCTGCCGAACAGTCCAACTAGGGCTGAGCTCATGTTCCAGATCATATCCGACCATCGTCATATCACGTGAGAATTTCTCATATCCCGGCTCGCCGTCAAAGAAGGTGTTGCTGATTTTCTGACCGTTACGGGATTCGACGGTGCCCTCATAGGGGAGCGCGTTGTGGTAGCCTCCTTCTGGGTCTCGTTGCAGATAGGCGAGCAGTGTCAGAGAGGTATAGTCGGTTATATCCCAAGTCAGTGATGGGGCAATAACCCGTCGCTCTTCTTCGACATGGTCCTGTTGGGCATCGGCGGCCGATATTTTTCCGGCTAGGCGATACGCCACTCGACGGTCGTCATCCATCGGGCCGGTAACATCAAAGGCCAAAGCACGCTGCGCATTGCTGCCGAGCGTTGCACGTATTTCCCCGCCGAATTCGAACTCAGGTTTTTTGCTTGTGAGGGCAATGATCCCCCCAGGCGAGCTCTGCCCGTAGAGTACTGAAGTAGGTCCCTTAACAATCTCTATTCGTTCCAACAACCAAGGATCAATGGCGAAAGAACTGAACGAACCACCATCGTTCATAACCTTAAGGCCATCTAAGTATGTGTTGTTGATGCTGCCACTGGAGAAACCTCGCAGCACCAAGTAATCGTAGCGATTTGATGAGCCGACTTGGCTGGTACTGGCTCCTGGTGTGTAGCTCGCCGCTCGCTGGACCGATTTGGCGCCCCTTTTTTGCCACTCCTCACGACTAATAACATTGACGGTTTGCGGCGTTTCCATGACCGGTGTCTCAGTCTTGGTTGCACCTCGGGTTGCAGTGACGGACAGCGCCTCAAGTTGCTGGACAGGCTGTTCTTCTAAAGCTTGAGCGAATGCTGGTGTCGCCCCAGCGAGGCTTGAAAGGCATACAGCAATAGATAACGACAATCGTGAGCGGGCAAGCATGATGTACCTCTAACGAGCATTTTTGGTAATGATAATTATTATCGTTCGAGTTGGTTTTTTGGTATGGCAAACGACAAAAAACCTATGGCTAAGCGCAATTTTCGGAGTTACTGGCTATCTTTCGGTGAAACTCCGAATTCATGGCGAAATGCGGTGGCAAAGTTGGTGGCGTGGCGGTAGCCCACTTTGTGTGCGGTTTGTTGAACGCTGAAGCCTTGGCTGAGGTATTGTCGGGCCAGTTCCAGTCGGTGACGGCGAAGATAGTCGAAAGGGGATAGCCCGTACGTAGCGCGAAATTTGCTTCTCAGACTGCTGGGACTCATCGCCGCTATCCGTGCCAGTTCTGAAAACGAGTAGTTTTGATGCGGGGCGAATTCTAGTTTTTGACGTACCAATTCGAGGCGCTCGCGCTGAGGGTTGGAAACGACGTCCGTTGCGTGGGTTCGGGTGTTGCTTTTCGGTATTCCTAAGCCTGTCAATTGGAGGGCCAAGCCTTCCAGTAGTAAAGACTGCTGTAGGTCTGGCAGATCTGGCGGATAGTTGTTTGTCAGTTGCGTTATGAGAAAATCCGGCAGAGACCAAACATGAAGAGGTTCATGGATAAGGGTGAGCAGCCGTAGCAGTGTCGGCGGGGCGGCTCGCCCTACATTTGCTCCTTTCGGATCAAATGCAAGTGTCACAGTGTTAAGGCGCTGCTGGGATATCTGCGTGGCTTGTAATGGATACTCAGGATGAAGCTGCATAGTCACAGCGCTGCCAGCACCAATTTTTTTTTCCAAGGCTCCGATTTTTAGATCAACACGACCTTCAAGGACCAGCAGTATCAACAAAGGCGCGTGCCCCAGTGATACCGATTGGTAGGGCTGGCGAATACTTAGTTGGGAAAAGGTGAACCGGAAGCCGGAGCTCAGAGCGTGTTCGGAGATTCCACCTTCCGCGATGATGGTTTGATCCGCCCCGTCCTCGGTGTGCGAGATGTTGGGAAAGTGATAGTCGATGTCGAACTTCGCGCCAATTGCCCGAAAATCGCCAATGCGGTGGGTGCGGTGTTCAGCATGATCGTACATTTTTCCGAGCCTGAGTGATCGATTGCTGGGTCTCAATTTGCGCCATTCGCTCCTTGCGATAGATGCCGCAGGTTCCGCAATATCCTTCTTCTGGCAGTAGATATTTCAGGCAACAGCCCCGACGTTGAGGAATGGCGCACATGTGTTGGCTGAATTCCGCTGGGATCCAGTCGATATGTTTGTTGGCGTCGCAGTTAAACTGCGCCAGCCAGTGATTGGCTTGCTTACACAGAGCTTCTGGGTTCACCAGATTCCATATCATTGAATAGGGTGCGCCAAGCGCCAACCCGAAGCTGCTCCAGTATGCGCCTGGGCTGACTCCTAGCTCGTGGCGAAAAATCGGATACCAGTTCTGCAGCTGTTTGCTTAACCCGTGAATAAATGCGTGCGTCTCTAGCGGCTCAGAACTGCTGGCAAGGTGAAACCAAGTTAGATCATTGTCTTTCCAACATAGGAAAACCTGGTCTGGATTCAGGGCAATGGTATGACCGTCTCGGAATAGTCGGATAACCAGGGGCCAGATAATCTGCAAGGCAAGGTTCTGTTGCAGCACAGAAACCCGGGCTTTTCGGATTCGCGGGTGGTCGGCGTCCGGATGAATTTTCTGGATTGCTCGCCAAAAAAGGCCAGGGCTTTCTAGAAGCTGTGCCAGCGAAAACAGCGTGGGCTGAGAGTGGGTATTCGATAGCGTGCCGCTTTCAAGCAATGCGCCCGGCTTGATGCCCTGGCTTGCGGCGAGATGATGATAGTCTTCCAGCCATTGGTGACCTGCTTCAGTTTTTACCATGACGACCCAGCCCCCAAAGAAAATATAAGCCGCCAACCAGAGCAGCCAGTAGCCCCGCGGGTAGTTGGTTCGGGTAAACCAGAATCCGAGCTAAGTAGTCCGCGATTGCGAGCAATAAGCCACCAGCCAGCGCAGCGGCGATCAACTGCTTCCCCACGGTTTGTTGGCCTAGGACGCGGGCCAGGTGAGGGGCAATGAGCCCCACGAAACTTAAGGGGCCGATGACGACCGTTGCGGCAGCCGTCAATGCGGCCGCGAGCAGCAACAGTAAAAGTCGCGCGCGGGGTACCTGAAGGCCAAGAGCTGAAGCGGAGGTTTCCCCCAGAGGTAAGAGGGTCAGGGGGCGAAGAGTGAGCAGAGTCAGGCCACCAAGGCCGACTACCAAAGCTAACAGACCGAATGCCTCCATTTCGGAAATCAACCAAGTGGAGCCGTACATCCAGTTCAATAATTGTGAGGCAACGGTACCGCCGGTGGCCATAACGAGGCGCAGCCCAGCATCCATAAACACGTACAGTGCCAGGCCTCCCAATAGCAGTTGATTACCCGAGAAACGGTGTTTCCGAGCTAGTAGCAATAACAGTCCAAGAGCGCCACATGCACCGAGGGTCGCAGCTGCAAGTTGACCCGTGCGCCCCAAATCCAGTCCCGTCAGGGCGAGTGTCACCATGACTAAGGCGGCGCCACCACTGATACCAAGCAGTTCGGGGCTACCCATGGGGTTCCCTGTCATTCTCTGGATTAATGTGCCAGCCATTCCTAGCGCCATGCCGGCCAGAATTGCTGCCATTAATCGGGGGCCCCGCCATACCCAAGCATCTGTCCATTGCGCAAAAGGGGTCCAGTTCCAGCTTTCCAATCCCGGTGACCAGCTCATTGAGAGAACAATTGTTATGACCAATAAGGCGGTTAGCAGCCCTGCTACCTGGAACGGATTACGACGAGGGGGTAATAAACCGGTGGGGCTGGCGTCATGGTCCGGCATATGGTGGGCGTTGCGGAATCCTTGTAACGCCAGAAGGATAATTGGGCCGCCTATAAGGGCTGTGGTGGTGCCAGTGGGCACGAGTGAATCGCCACTGAGCGACGTTGTCCAATACGCGAGGGTGTCGGCCGCCAGGAGAATGCCAGCTCCAGCCAGTGTGCTCCAGAATAGCCGTTCTGTTAGCGTTCGGGCGCCCAGCAAGCGCGCCAGCACGGGGGCAGCCAGCCCCACAAATGCGACGACACCCACCCTGCTGACCACGACCGATGTCATGGCCACTACCAGAAACAGGGCTGTTGCGCGTAGCAGTGATACTTTCGCACCTAGTGCGTTCGCTGACGTTTGGCCCAGCTGCAGCAGTTGCAGCGGGCGTATTAAGGTCAGCATCAGTGTGGCAATGATCAGTACCTTGGGTAAAAGGTCGAAGAAGGGAGACCAGTTATTCTGTGTAAGCGAGCCGGCCCCCCAAATAAATAGGTTGCCCAGCCATTCACCTTTGAGTAAAAGCAAGGCCATGTTGATGGCGCCCAGAAAGAACGTCACAACCAGTCCGGCCAGAATGACGCTCACCGGCGAGAAACCCAGTCGCCAGGTAAGAAGGATAACAAGGCCTATAGCAAGAAGGCCGCCGGCCACCGCGGCTATGTCTGGGCTCAAAGCGAGTAGACCGGGGGCAAACAAGGTCGCCATCGTGATGCCAAACTGCCCGCCAGATTCCACCCCCAAAGTGGTAGGCGAGGCAAGGGGATTGCCCAGTACCTGTTGCGTAATCGCCCCTGAAAGGCCTAGGGCGCAGCCGATCAGCAGTGCCATGGATATCCTCGGTGCCCAGGAAAAATGCGCCATGACTGAGGCGT
>Ga0208300_100769_pt1 | contig 18680 bp, 15 predicted proteins | sample 23_taG_FD_184096 | JGI IMG/M metagenome (GOLD analysis project Ga0208300, IMG submission 184096) | Marine viral communities from Cariaco Basin, Caribbean Sea - 23_WHOI_OMZ (SPAdes) (version 2) | ecosystem: Environmental > Aquatic > Marine > Oceanic | place: Caribbean Sea: Cariaco Basin... | reverse complement strand
ATACCCATCTGTATAAGTACCATGGTCATAAGAGACACCCCGAACTTCGCCACTAGTGCGTGTATCTGTGTACTCCGCATAAAGCTGATAAGGCTTACCGTAAGCACTAGAAGCATAGTCTGCGCCCGCTAGATACATATTTTTGGCAGGTAGTCCTCCTGCTTCATCCTCACCTACGTATTGTGCATAAACGCCAGCAGGTACATTCACCAATGGTGCTAAATTTAAGCGTGCATCGAACCCACCAAGTTGATTAGCAGGATCTCCTTCATCATTACCACCATTATCTTTGGTACCTAACAGAGCATCACCAAAAGAGCTAAGACTTTCTGGTCGGCCCTCTCCGCCCCACATAAAGGTACGAGATGCACCAACCTCTAACCATGGCCAAGGACTCGCAGTAAGGCGGCCGCCAAATAATTTAGCATCTGGGATGGCTTCATAATCCTCTAGTTGACCCGCGAACAGCTGATATTGCCAGGGCCCTACCCACGATAAATACTGATTAGTCGGAGCGGTTTGCGTATCACGCTGCATGGTAAAACCTGCGACTGGCAAGCTTGCATCACCTCGAATGAGACTACCATCATGACCTGGTCCCCACCATGCTGGTATTTTACCCGCTATTAACCATTGATTGGCTGCTGTACCGGCGATATATGATCCTTCAAAACTGACATCACTATCATCATCGATAAGCTCATCGTTCTTTAAGTTGGCTTGTAAATTAAACTCCCAATTCGCTTCACTCAGCGATACGCCTACTGTCGCCTGTTGACCAGCGAGCTGATCATCTGCAAACGTTTGTGGGAGCGAATCTCGATCGGTCTGAACGTATAATCCTGCCGAACCTTTAACCAATGAATCACGATTTTGATTAAGCCTAGCCTGTACCGACTGTAGTATCTGCTGCTGCGCTGGCGTCTGGGCATTAGCCGTATTTACAGCGCGTTTGATCTCGTTAGCCGTCAGTGGCCAAGTGCTGGTGCTAATGTGCACCACCCCTTGAGTATCCAGCCAATCCAAATCTGCCTTTAGCTTCAAATCATTCATATACAGGTTTTGTGCGGACGCCCACATCGACATCATCCCAAGACCTACTAACAAACTGAATTGCTTATATTTTGGTTGCTTATACATGGTTACCACCTTTTTATAAATGGGACTTATCTATGCCAGATAAGCAATAAGTAATAAATATACTTTTAAAGCATACATATCAATGTACACGTTATAAGCAAATTAGGCTTGACTGGCCTTATCAATATTTGCCAACACACTATCCAATGCCTTAACGGTTTGCGCAATCTCTGCTTGTGTCAGCGTTGGATGCACGAGAAACATCAAGCTGGTCTCGCCAAGCTGCTTGGCGACTGGTAATCTGCTTTTAGGACGTAAACCCGTACCATCAAACGCTCTTTCCAGATACACCTCAGAGGCTGATCCAGAAAAACAAGGCACGCCTTGCTCATTGATCTCTTGAATAATACGATCTCGTGACCAATCTTCAGGTAGGCTCTCTGACCGCACATAGACGTAGAGCTTATAATAAGCATGGGTCGAACCTGCAAACTGAAGCGACTCTTCTAATCTTGGCGCAGAAAGGTAGCCTTTGCCTTCCCATTTAGCACACGCATCTAATATAGCGTGAGCATTGGCGGTACGAGCCGCTGTCCAATCGCTCATTCGCGCCAACTGAATACGCCCGATTGCCGATTGCATCTCAGTCATGCGCCAGTTAGTACCAAAGCTTTCATGCAACCAGCGATAACCGGGTGGATGCTGTGTCTCATAAACCGCAGCGTAGCTCTTACCATGATCCTTATACGCCCACATCTTGCGCCATAGTGCCTCGTCGTTGGTGGTGACCATACCGCCTTCACCGCCAGTAGTCATAATCTTGTCTTGGCAAAAGCTCCAAGCGCCAATATGCCCAATACTACCCACGCTACGACCCTTATAAGTTGCACCATGAGCCTGTGCGCAGTCTTCTATCACATAGAGGTCATGCTGCTCTGCTAGCGCCATGATGCCGTCCATATCACAAGGCCAGCCGGCTAAATGCACACAAACTATACCTTTGGTCTTATCGGTTAGTACGGCAGCTATAGTCTCAGGAGTGATATTGCCCGTAGCTGCATCCACTTCGGCAAAGACAGGCGTCGCGCCAGCATTGACGACTGATGAGATACTGGCGATAAAGGTGCGCGGCGTCACGATGACTTCATCACCTTCGCCAATCTCTAACGCTTGTAAGGCTACATCTAATGCTAAAGTACCATTGCCCATAGCAACAGCGTAGTCGCTGTCTGCCCAAGAAGCAAACTCTTTTTCAAATTCGCGCCCTTCTTGACCTGTCCAGTAGTTTACTTTGTTGGACAACAAAACAGCACTGACCTTGTCCGCCTCTTCTTGAGTAAAGCTGGGCCACGGTGAAAAAAATGAATTTAGCATAATATCCTCAATAAATAAGACGTTGGAACTATAAGGGCGATAGGTTAAGAAAAAACTGAGAGTGTCTTAGCGCGCCAACGGTCTCGCGGGGTTGCCTATTACAACGGCACCTGCGGGCACGCTTTTGGTCACGACTGCACCCATCCCAACGATAGCGCCTTCACCAATGACTAACGGCTTATCAGGTGTACCCTGCTTGATAATAGCGCCTGTGCCGATATAGGCATGGTCGTGAATATGGATATTCCCATTGCAACTGACACGCGGGGCAAAGGTGACATAGTCGCCGATGATGCAGTCATGTGAGATGTAACTATAGGTATTGGCATGAAAAAACTTACCAATCTTAATATTTACCTTTAGGCAAACATGGCTACATAAAATACTACCTTCTGAGATTTCTACCGTATCCTCATCTAAAACGACAACAGTCTTAGAACTCACTGCGATATTTCTTATATTATCTGCAGCTAATCTATTAGATAAAAGCTCACGTACCTGACTATTGGCTATAGCGATAGTTGCTTTTTTATCAATAGATGGATGTTCCAAGAAATCGCAGTATGTTAATACTTTATGACCATTCAATTCTGTCGAGTCACTATTATCGTCAATAAAAACAAAGTTGCTAATATCTAAGTCAGGATATTGTAATTTTAATAATGGCATGATTTGTCTACCAAATCCACTTGCCCCATATACACCTAATAATTGGCTCATATTTAAATCTTCTATTTATTACCAGTAAACTTGCTCATTGTCACATCTTCACTAGCATTTATATCGTCTTTGACTAATACCTTTTTGACGGTTTTGAACAGTATCTTAATATCTAGCCATAGCGATTGATTATCCACATACCAAAGGTCAAGCGCAAACTTTTCATCCCAACCAATAGCATTGCGCCCATTGACCTGTGCATAGCCTGTAATACCAGGGCGCACGTGATGGCGGCGTTTTTGCTCATCATTGTATAGTGGCAAATACTCCATCAGTAAGGGACGCGGGCCAACCAAGCTCATATCACCTTTAATCACATTCCATAACTCTGGTAATTCGTCGAGGCTAGTATTACGCAGCATTTTACCAAATGGAGTCAGACGATCCTTATTTGGTAGTAAGTTACCTTCTGAGTCTCTACAATCTGTCATGGTTCGAAATTTTACCATGTCAAACGGATTTCCATTCAGTCCGGGGCGTGTCTGACGGAATAGCACTGGCGAGCCTAAATTTTTCTTTACCTTATATGCAGTGATAACATATACAGGAGATAATACCGCCATTGCGGTTGTAGCAGCTGTTATATCAAATAGACGTTTTATCATATTTTACTCAATTTATATTTGCTAGATAAAATTTCAAATAACTATCCCACACTTCTTCTTGATCGAAATTTTCAACAACCCAATCTCTTGCACCAGAATACTTTTGCTCGAAATCATCATCATATACTGATTCAGTAATAGCCTGCGAAACCGCCGATATGTCTTGAAAATTGAATCGCTGACCACTAATACCATCATTTACACTGTCTTTAACACCAACTACGTCGTATGCAAAAGTTGGTATTCCACAACTCGCAGCTTCAACAGCAACATTGCCGAAACCTTCTCGATGACTTAAAAACAAGTGCAGATCGGAGCATTGAAAAATCTCATAAACTCTTGGTGTATGAGGCAAATAGTACCCCTGATGTCGCTCAGTTATTTCTTTCACAATCTCTCTTGCCTTATCATCTTCAAAACTACCTACAAAAACGAATTTAAGGCGTTTATCTTTCAGGCTTTCTGCTAATAACTTTATGTCTCTTATACCTTTATCAATACATATCCTACCTACAACACAAATCAAGAAACTCTCCTGAGGCAGATCTAATTCAGCTCTCAGTCTAAATTTTTCATCTGAATTTACTGGATGAAATACAGATATGTTTACTCCATTAAAAGACCCCTGCTTAATAATCTTGCCAGTTTTATTATCAAGGATTTTGTCATCAATATAATTTTGGAGTAATGATTTTGAAACAAATACAACTTTACTAGAGAGAAAAAAGCTTAGTTGGTCAAAGCTTTGAAAAATTAGTTTCTTTAAACCTGTAAAATTTTCATATACTCTGCCATGTACTATTGCAATCTTTTTGCTTTTTAAACTGAAAGCCCCGGCAATGCTACCCAGTAATAGAGCCTTAGGTGTTGAATATACTATAAGATCAAAATGATCAGACCTCAGATAATGTATAAGGAAAACTAGCGATCTAGCATCTTGAATTGGAGATGGCTTCCGTTGGAATTTTGCATTAATAACCTTACCTACCCCACGCTTCCTTAATAGGTCTAATTCTTTATTACTACCACCACTAATTAAAGTAACATCAAGGTCAGAGTGATCTCTAAAGTACTCTAGTTGACCACGACATAAAACGTTAAATGAAATAGCATCAGTAACTATGAAGCATATTTTCTTAGTCAATTTGATTGTCTCCATTGAAACCGGTAATAGGAAGATCAATACTTGTTATATATTCAATTTCATCTTCAATACGTTTTTTCTCTGATTTAGAAACTAACGTTGTGTTACGACGATTACGAGCTACTTTGATAGCAGCATCTGGAAAGAATCTAACTAAAAACGTTTTTACTAAATTATTAACAAGAGCTTTTGATTTAAGCTTTAAATCAAACTTATTTTTTGCATCTGCAATTATAGTATGGCGTCCCATTTTATACGCAAGTAATAGTTGATTTTGTGTAATGTTACCGTCTTCACGATAATAATAAAGTGGCTCTGGGATAAACGCTACATTTAAATCATTCTTAGAGTATGAACGTACCCACAGATTTGTATCTTGAGATTTAAGCATGCTCTCTTTGTAAGGGTTACGTTTAAACCATTCACGACGGCCCAATAAGGAGGCATGGACGATACCTGAATTACCAGATAAAAGCCCTTTACTAGTTATCGTGTGCTCGGAATTAGTACATCGAATACTTAAAGCTTCGTTTTCATTATTCAAAGAGCACAGGCCCGTTGAAATTAAATCTATATTTGAATTAGCGTTTAATATTTTAATCTGCTTTTCTAAGCGTACAGGAGACATTAGATCATCTGCATCCATACGCGCAATCAAGTCGTACTTGGCAAGCTCAGTTAACTGGTTAAGACGGGCAGCCAATCGACGATTTTTACCATCTGAATAGACAATAACTCTAGGATCATTTATCGATCGCGCTATTTCTAATGAGCGATCTGTAGACCCATCATCAATTAAAATAAGTTCCCAATCCTTATGTGTCTGTGCAAACACAGAGCGTACCGCATCTAATAAAGTAGATTGAGCATTGTAAAAAGGAATACAAATAGTCACAAAAACTGGATCAATCATTAGAAAATCTCGAAAATAGGATTAAGGACATAGGGCGTTAGATTAGCGAACCTTGATGCTGTTAGTACGAAATAGATTAGAAATGTTACAATCGCTATGATGTAAGCGTAAGCATTATTTAGCTTTTTAAATATAAGTGGTAATATTAAAACCAATGTCCATGTAAAATAACTTAAAAGACGCTGTGGCCCTGAAGGGTTAGTACCTAGCATTGCTACCGGTATGATAAACACCACTCCGGATGCATAGAAAGTAAATAGCTTTAAAAATTGCTGATCTTTTATTTTGTAAACATAAGTAACGATATAGATTAATAGTACTAACGCTACTTGGAAGCTTAGGATTAGATAACCGCCTGCAGAATCCGATACCTGTGTGTAACCCTCGTATCTCTCATTTGATTCTGCAACATAGGTTACCAACAATCTACTGGTAAGTAGAGAACCAAGGAAAGTAGCAGCAATCTTATAAATTGGCCTGACTTCTAGATTTACTATGAAATAGAAAGGAATCATGAATAGTGCAGATATATGGAACAAAGAACCAATAAAACATATAAGAACGTACGGTATAAACTTCTTATTTAGCAAAAATGGCAAGGCAATTGTAAATATCGCCATTGCTAAACCTTGGCGTAGACCATTGAAAAAGAAAGTGTAATATCCTAGAGTTATATACAAAAACACAGAGAACCAATAGTTAGTGCTGTATTTTTTGATTGTTTTTAAATAGCAAAAGGTAACAATTAGTGCAGTAATAAAAAACAACCAGAAATAATTTTTAGTTATACTTAATAGTGAATACTCTAGTAATTGGTAGCCTAATTCAACTGTTTCACTGAACCGAAAATTATAGATATCTAATCCGCTTCTAAACTCCTTAGTATAAGTTCCTGAGTCTGTACCAACGCGATAGCTACGCATTCCGGCGAACAAAGACAGTATTGCTAAAGGTACCCAAAAAGCTATACGATTTAAAACCCTCTGCTCGAATAATATCCAGAATAAAACAAGAATGAGAACTAAGAAATATGGTAGCATTTAGTCCTCTGGAAAAGATACTTGATATTAGAAATTGAAATAAGCATAAATTAACTCAACAACATATTTTAATTTAATAAGAAGTTTAAATATCTTTCTGAAATACTATCGATATTATAACTTTTACGATGAAGCTTGTAACTGCTCATAAAACTTTCTCTCAAAAGATTATTTCTCATTAATTTAATTAAATGTAATTTAAAACTATCTCTATCATGAATGGGAATTAAAAAGCCATTTTCCTCATTCTTAATTAAATCTGCGGGGCCTGCTGGACAATCATAAGCAATACAAGGAAGCGGGTATGCTATAGCCTCACTTAAAGCATTTGGAAATCCTTCAGAAATGGATGAAAAAGCAAAAATAGATGCTTTTGATAAATAACTATCTACATCTTTAACCGCTCCAAAAAGTTTAACTCGGTCGTTAAGCTTAAGCTCATTAATATGTTCTTGCAAATCACTTCTATCAGGTCCATCACCAAGAATCCAAAGCTGCCATTTCTTTTCATCCTCAATTTCAAAGAATATATCGATAAGTTCCTTATAGTTTTTAGTTGAGACTAATCTACCTACCGATATTATAATAGGTCCTTTTATTCTCTCAATAGTATCGTCTATTTCTCTTAATGGATTAGGTATCACAGTAATATTATTATTATAACCTTTATTCAAAGAAATGGTTTTCGCTAATTCAGTTTGTGAAATCATACCTTTAGCTAATGGGTAGGTTAGTTTACGCAAAATTTGCGTAAGTAAACTAAGTTCCTTTTTGGGATTACTTCTATCAGAAATATATACTGGGATATTAGCCAATTTCGCACTAATTATTGATAATGGATTAAAAACCTCACTAAAAGAGAGAACAACACTAGGTCTTACGCTAAATAAACAGGAAGATACATGATAAAAGACCTTGGTTTTATTTAGCAACCCTTTTTTATATTCAAAAGCTGGCTCAAGAACATTTACCCTGTCGTCTAAATAATAATAACTTTTCTTATTTATAAGACAAATAATATATACGTCGTAGCCATTCTTAGCAGCATGGTTTGAAAGTAAAGAAACAACTCTTTCCATACCACCCATTTGTAGAGTAGGGGTTACGAAACATATTTTCCGCTTGTGATTCATAGTATATATCACTCAAATTAATTAGATAATTGTTCTTTAACTTGATTAACCATCCATTCATAAGGATTAAAGTCACCTTCGTGCCATTTTAACGAGCTATCCCAATACCCTGGACAATCTATATACCCCTCAACAGAAAAACCATAACTTATTTCTACAATTAAAGGATTATTATCAAGATCAAAAATGAAGTCATAAGCTAGACATTGAGACTTTAATGTAAGACTTGTATCAAAAGCTATTTCTATACATCTCAAGTCAATCTCTGATTTAAGATGAATAATATTCCCACTACCTGATGCGCGAAAGTCATTTTCCCTAACCATACGTTTAATAGCAAATGCCTTTTCGCCAATAACGATTACTCTTATATCACAGTCATTGCCAGGTAAAAATTCCTGAAAATAAATATACCCTTTTTCTGGAGGTTGTTGCTTAGCAAAGCCTGGAAGCATAGCCAAACGTCCAATACCTTTGGCTACACCTAATAATGTATCTCGACCACTCTTATATTTGTTATAACGTTCTTTAAAATTATTTAAACGGTCAAACTGTGTAAAGCCTTTACCAAAAGCTTGATTGATTAGCCTAAATGCCTCCGTCTGAGTTTTCACAAGCTTAACGTTACTGGCTCCTGCACCACCTTTAAGTTTAAATACTTTAGGGTAGGTAGTCATCTTAGCCCAAGCTTTGGCATCTTTCTTATTATAGAAGACGTAGCTTGGCACAATAGGTGCATCTATCGCTTCAAGTAAATATTTCTGTGCTACCTTATCATCAAAGTGCCAACCAGTATTAAAGTCAGGGAATACTCTGATACCTGCTTGCTCTAATGAAAACAATATCTTTTTAGCAGCTAATACATCTTCAAACCTACCATGATGATGGTGCCACATAAAAATATCATAATCTTTTATTTGATTGATAATATCGCTATCAAAAGCACTAACTAATTTATACTCAATGGAATTTTTTTTACAATACTCTATCCAACGGTCTGAAAAACTTCCGGCCCGAGCGTGAATAGCAACTTTCATATACTTCCCTTAAAATAGATTAAATGATAAGTTGAAAATTATGTTTGAAAATTAGTATTAGTATTTCAGACAAATCTAATGTCTTAATATCGTATTTTAAACGGTTAATAAGCATTCTTTTGTAATACTTTCTTTCATAGCCTTTCAAGCCTTTCAAATCAATTATTGAAAGAACTGATTTAATATATATAGACTTGCCTAGGGATAAATCTGCTCCATCCATATTGTACACAGCAGTCACTTTAGCTGACTTTATTGCTGTGTACTCCCTAACAAGGCGGGCCCATAAATCTAAATCTTCACCCCTATTAAGTCGCTCATTAAAATCACCCACTTTATTAATACAACTCTTATGTACAACAACAATACTAGTCCACATAAGCCTTTCTTTTATTGCCTCCTTGAAATAACTCTCTACTTCAAAAACTGACTCCGTGCGTGAGTGTCTAAACATTGGTCGTTTATCTGAGTATTCAAATGAAGTAACATATACTTTCTGGTTTGGGAACTTTTGCATCATTTTTGTTATTTCTTCTAAATGATTAACTTTCCACAAATCATCACCATCTAGAAAGGCAATCCATTCATTATTCGCCATCTTTATACCACGATTTCGCGCCGTCGAAACACCTTGATTTTCTTGGTGGGTTAGCTTAATCCTATTATCATTAATAGCTTCAACAATTCTAGTACTATTATCTGTGGAGCCATCATTTATCACGACTATTTCGAACTCTTGATAGGTTTGATTTAGCACACTTTGGATTGTGTTTTTTATGCTTAGCTCTTTATTGTATAGGGGTATAACGACAGTAAACATATTAATTTAAGACTCTTGGTTAAGTATATTTAAGGATAAAAAATCACTTATTTTTATGTCTAATTGATTTTAATGTTTGATATAACTGTTTATCAAAAACGAGTGATATTAATAGGTATATAATTATGAATGTAGTAGAAAATATAGATGCTATTACGAAGTCATGTTTTAAATATGACTGAGAGTAAAGCTTAATAGGATAAAGTATTAAGAACACAAAACCACCTATAACAAATAGGTGATAAATATCCTTTACTTGCTCTCCTATTGAATAAAATATAAGTCTACCACTGTAATACATATCAATTACCACAGTTATATAGAAGAATACAGTGGATGCTATAACGAGACCTATTACTTGAAAAGGCAAACCTATAAGAATAGTAATTACACCTAAAGATTTTTTTGCAATTTCCAGCTTTAAAAACAAGTCACTACGCCCTTTGACCTTCAATATATTCAGATTGTACGAACTGACTGGCCTTACTATAGACGCTAACGCTAAGATTTGAAAATAAGGTACTGCAGGTAACCATTTTTCACCGAATACAAACCTGAAACCCTCCTCTGCAACTAACACTAAGGATAGCATCACAGGTACAACACACAAAAGTATGAGTTTCATAGTTGTCTGATAAACTGACTTTAAAGCCACATCATCGTTAATTTTTGAAAATAAAGGGTAAGTTACTTTCCCAACTACAGAACTGATTTGGTTAACTGGGAAAAGACGCATTGTCTCTGCGTGATTAAAAAAACCAACCGCTGCAGGAGAGAAAAATCTACCTATAACAATTCGGTAAGCATCATTATAAATTGTATTTAATAAGGATGATAAAGTTAGCTTATATCCAAAGTGAAAATGATATTTAAAACGGTTTTTATCAAATACCAAAGAAGGGCGCCAATCAACAAAAAGCCAATACTGAACTGTAAATGCAATAGCTCGTATTAAATTCAACCACACTAGACTCCATACACCATAACCTTTATACGCCATAGTCACCCCAACTATAGCTGAGATTATAGTAGCAGGAATTTCCAACTTCATTTGCAGCTTAAAGTTCATTTCTTTAGTAAGTTTGGCAACATGAACCGCTACTAAAGCTTGAATTACGAACGTTAAAGCCAAAAGACGTACTATATCTGTAAGTATATTCTGATTATAGAACTCAGCAATATAAGGTGCAGAAAAATACACTATCCCATATATTGCAAAACTTACTATAATATTAGTTACGAAGACTGTAGAATAATCCAATTGATCAGGGTTTTTAGTACGAATTAGTGAGCTTGTCATCCCTCCATCCATAAGAGCTCGGCCTATGGATATGAAAATAATGACCATTGCTATAAGTCCAAACATCTCAGGCATTAACAGTCTTGCTAATATGACTTGTACTACGAAATTGATGATTTGTACACTAAACTGCTGTACAAAATTCCACTTAACTCCAGATATAGCTTGCTTTTTAAGACTCATTATAATTCACTATTCATTTGAAATATCAGCTCTAAATTATAATTATCCTAAGAATTTCACATACCAAGGCATCGCTTTCTCAATCCCTTGAATAATATCAAATTGTGGCTCATAGCCTAATGCATTCTGTATTTTAGTAATATCAGCCTGACTATGACGTACATCCCCTGCTCTGAAATCGCGATAGACTGGGTCTTGAGTATAGCTAACGCCATTAATACTCAAATGCTCTTTCAGTGCTGAAAACAACGCATTAAGGGTGGTACGACCGCCAACAGCCACATTATATACTTGGTTTTTAGCTTCTTCAGTAGCAGTCGCTGCCAAAATATTAGCTTGTACGGCATTTTCAATAAAATTAAAGTCGCGACTAGTCTCACCATCACCATTGATAAATACCTCATCACCTGCGATCATAGCGGCCGTCCATTTCGGTATCACCGCCGCATAGGCACCATCAGGGGTTTGACGCTTACCAAAGATATTAAAATAACGTAGGCCAATCGTCTTAAAGCCATATGTACGTGAGAATACATCTGCATACAGCTCATTGACGTATTTGGTCACCGCGTAGGGTGATAATGGCTTACCAATATTTTCTTCAACTTTTGGCAGTGCGGGATGATCGCCATAGGTAGAGCTACTCGCTGCATAGGTAAAGCTAGCGACTTTCGCATCACGAGCAGCTACAAGCATATTTAAAAAGCCTGAGATATTAGTATCATTGGTGGCGATAGGATCAGCGATAGAGCGTGGTACTGAGCCAAGTGCTGCTTGGTGCAGTACGTAGTCTACGCCTATACAGGCTGCATGACAGTCATCTAGATTACGAATATCACCCTCTATAAAAGTAAAGCTCTCCCACTGCTCAGCGCTTACTAAACTCTTTACTTCATCTAAATTATGCTGAAAACCTGTGGCGAAATTGTCTAACCCAACCACTTTTTGATCAAGCAATAATAGTGTCTCAAGCAAATTAGAGCCGATAAAGCCCGCTACTCCTGTGATAAGCCAAGTTTTAGGCGTCTGTACTAATGTTTCTTTCACTTTATTGTAGGTTGTCGCTGTCATAGTATTGCTCGCATGCTGTTATTGTAAGACTATATAGGCTTATAGACGGATATCTGTGTCTTCTTTGGCGAACACATACTTCAGATCATATAGCACATGATTGTGTTTACCTAAACTTCTTATATGCGCTACGCCCATATCGACAAACTCACTGTGAGCTACTGCTAAAATAATACTATCATAGCTATTGGCTATAGGCTCATTGACAGGCTTAACACCGTACTCTTTTTGAGCCTCTACAGCATCTACCCAAGGGTCATAAACATCGACCTCGATATTGTATTCTTGCAGCTCATGTACGATATCGATGACTTTGGTATTACGCACATCAGGGCAGTTCTCTTTGAAACTCAGCCCCAAAATCAGTACCTTAGCGCCCTCTACCTGAATGCGCTTTTTGATCATGGTTTTAATAAGCTGCGTGGTGACGTATTCGCCCATGCCATCATTGAGGCGACGACCAGCCAATATAATCTCAGGGTTATAACCAATCGCTTGGGCTTTATGGGTTAGATAATAAGGATCAACACCGATGCAGTGACCACCGACTAGGCCCGGACGAAACGGTAAAAAGTTCCACTTGGTCCCTGCCGCCTCTAGTACCGCCTCGGTATCGATATTCATCTTATTAAAGATAACTGCCAACTCATTGATCAACGCAATATTGACATCTCTTTGCGTGTTCTCGATGACCTTTGCCGCTTCTGCTACTTTGATACTAGGGGCTTTGTGCGTACCTGCGGTAATGATTAAGTTATAAACACTATCGATGAAGTCTGCGACTTCAGGTGTAGAACCTGCAGTTACCTTCAAAATATTAGTAACTCTATGCTCCTTATCTCCTGGGTTGATGCGTTCAGGACTATAACCGGCATAAAAGTCTTGATTGAAGGTTAATCCAGAGACTTTTTCTAATACTGGAATACAGACTTCTTCTGTGGCCCCAGGATATACAGTAGACTCATAGACCACGATGTCATCTTTCTTAAGTAGACTACCGATAGCTTCTGAGGCTTTAATCAAAGGAGTAAGGTCAGGCTGCTTATAGTCATCGATAGGTGTTGGCACAGTAACGATAAAGAAATTGCAATCTTTTAGTGCTGCAATATCCGAGCTATAGCTTAACTGCGTCGCTTGCGTTAATTCCTCATCGCTCACCTCTAACGTATGATCCGTACCGCTATTTAGCGCGGTAATACGACTAGCATTAATATCGAAGCCAACGACCGAATGCTGCTTGCCAAACTCAACTGCTAAAGGCAGACCTACATAGCCAAGTCCAATAACTGCTATTTTTATATTGTTAATATCTAACATGATATTCCTTTGTTAATCTAACCAGTTTTAACTGAAAGTGTAATAGTTAGGGTGTTAATTTAAAGCTATTAAGCTTTAGTGCCTTCTTGATAGCCCGCTACAAACTGCTCAAATTTTTGCTTTAGCCAAGGTATATCAAACTCTTTTTGCTTTTCAGTTAGCTCGCACAATATCGTTTCAAGCTCATCTAATGGAAAACTATGCTCCATTGCTTGCATAATTAATGGATGATAAGTCGATTCAATATTTTCTTCACCAATGATCAACTCCTCATAGAGCTTTTCACCTGCTCTGAGTCCCGTAAAGATTACTTCAATATCACCCTCAGGATGTGTGGTATCTTTAACATCAAAACCACTTAAATGAATCATTCGGTGCGCCAAATCAACGATTTTGACTGGCTCTCCCATATCGAGGACAAAAACCTCACCACCTGATGCCATTGCCCCAGCTTGGATGACTAAGTTCGCTGCCTCTGGAATCGTCATAAAATAACGAGTTACATCAGGATGGGTAACTGTGATCGGCTTACCTTGTTCGATCTGCTTAGTAAATAACGGCACAACAGAGCCTGACGAGCCTAGTACATTACCAAAACGCACCATACTGATACAGGTCTGGCTATCTGTCTGGCTGAGCGCTTGGCAAACCAACTCGGCCAAGCGTTTAGAAGCGCCCATCACATTGGTCGGCCTTACTGCTTTATCGGTTGAGATAAGTACGAAGGTTTCGACATTGGCTTGAATAGCGGCTCGCGCACAGTGATAAGTACCTTTGGTATTATTAATAACGCCTTCGAAAGGATTGTGTTCAACCATTGGCACATGTTTATAGGCGGCAGCATGATAAACCGTTTGGATGTTATAGAGATTTAGTATTCTAAGCAGATTTGATTCATTAGTGACGTTACCGATGACCGCAATGATGTTAATATCTTGATACGCTGGTATATTGGCTTGCTTAATGGTTAGCTCTTGATGGATGCTATAAAGCGCAAACTCGGACAGCTCATAGAGTACTAGGCATTTTGGCTTATTCTTGATTACTTGACGACATAGCTCACTACCGATAGAACCACCAGCGCCTGTAACTAACACGCACTTATCTTTAATATTCATCTGTAGCAATTTTTCATCAGGTTCGACAGTCTGTCTGTCTAACACATCTAAGATATCTACTTTGCGCATACTACTGACAGTCACTTTTTCGTCAGCGATTTCCTCTAGACTGGGCAATTCTTTTATTTTTATCGCAATGCCTGAAAGTTTGTCTATAATCTGACGTTTTTGCGCGCGGCTGATTGAAGGAATAGCCAAAAATACCTGCGCAATATCTAATTCTTCTACTAAGCTTACTAAATCATGAGCCGGATAAATCTTTTTACCGAGCAAATAAGCACCAGCAAGCTGTGGATCATCATCAACGTAAGCCACAACATTATATTTATGTGAGTTTCTTAAACCCTCTAATAAATCTCGACCAGCCTCTCCGGCGCCGTAAATAACAACATTATCATAAACACCATCGTCTTTAAGGCGACGCTGGGCTCTACCGCTCCAGCGCATTAAAATCTCACGAATAATAAGACGACTATTCCATAACCAGATAAAGAAGAAAAATAGAAAGATAATGGGAACGGAGCGCGGTATATCTTCTGAAGGATTTAAATAGATGATAATCTCGTAAACAACGATGAGCACAAAGAATAGCTTTGCGACACTACCCATCACCGTATCTAAAAAACCACGTGCTACGCCTTTATAAAAACCAATCAAATATAAACCGACGATGGGCAGCGTACCATAAGATAATAATATGATAGGACTAATGTTATGAGCGATGTCACCATAGCGCAACGACAACGCTAAGAACAGGCACACTAAAGATGCTACCAAGTCTGTAGTGAGTAAAATCGCTCGTTTTACACTACGGGGCAACGATAACAAGTATTCGGCTATACGTTGTAGCCAGCCAGTTTTGCCATTAAGTGATGGATAATCACTTGACGGTTTTGAATTAGTAGACATAACACTCAACCACTTAAAAACGTGAATTTTGGTAGAATTTCCAAAAAGCTAACTATTGGTTATTACCATAAGCATAACTATAGTGATAACTATATTTGCTCATAATCCCTTGTTGTACATCGTTGAGAATGATACCGTCGACCTTTATATTGGCTTTATTCATCTGATTAACCGCATAAACCAGCTGCCCTTCTATAGAATCGTCGTATCTAGTTACCATCAATACCTTATCCGCGTGCTGGGCTAGTATCATAGCGTCAGAAGCGGCCAATACTGGTGGCGAGTCGATGACAATATAATCATAATGCAGATTAAGCTCCGCCATTAAATGATTAAAACTGCCATTTGCTAATAATGAAGCAGGGTTACGCGGATGCTGGCCGCGTGGCATAAAGTCAATATTATCTATGCCAGTCGGATGAATAAAGCTTGCTAGGTTACTACTCTCTTGGCTAGTAATAACTTCTGTAGTTTTGGCGTTAGATTTTAATAAATGAGTCTTATCCTGTGATAAATAGTCTGCCAAGCCATTATCTTGGCTCATGCTAAACATTCTATGTAGCTCACCCAAGCGCATATCAGCATCGATAATCAGCACTTTTTTATCTAACTGCGCAAATACTTCTGTCAGATTCGCAGAGATAAAGGACTTACCAACGCCCGGGCTTTCGCCAGTAATCAAGATAACTTTGGCGCGCTGACCAGCCCGCCCTTGTACTGGCATGCCAAACATTAGATTCGTTCTTAAGCTTTTAATAGCTTCATAGCTCAAACTATTGTTGTCGACATAGGCCAACAAACGATTGGGCGCTTTCTTATTTTTACGTAGTCTGGTGAGTAGTGGCGAACGTGGAATCGTTGCGACTACAGGGACGCCTGTTTTACCCTCAATACGCTCAGGGTCTTTGACCACATTTCTAAGCATATTTTTAAGCAGTACCAGCATCGTTCCAAGCATCGCTCCTAACAGCATGGCCAATATCATAATTTGCAATTTCTTTGGTGAAATAGCTTTATAAGTACTGATAGGCAAATCGATGATACGGGCGAAACCAATTTGACCCGCTTTGACGATTTTTAACTGTTCATAGTTTTTAAGTAGCGTTAGATAAATCTCTCTATTAATCGTCGTGTCAGCTGATAGTTGTAAAAACTCTCTTTGTATCTCAGGTAAACCGGCGATAGTATCGTCTATCTCATTTTTTCTAGCATTAAGTACCGCCAGTTGCTCATTGATCTGGACAACCAAAGGGTGCTCTTCTGTGTAGTAAGTTGTGAGATCCGCTTTTTTAAGCTTCAATTCATTGAGTTGGGCATCGATTTGCGAGTTTTCTGTCAATAATAGCTCTGCTTCTTTGCCTACATCAATAGTGCCGTACTTTTTACGGAAATCATTAAATACTGCTTCAGCGTCTTCCAGTTTTTTCTTTAACGTTGGAATCTGCGTTTCCATAAAACTAATGGTTTTAGTGGTTTCTTCAGAACCACGCGACTGATTTTGATCAATGTAAGATAAGACAATTTGTTTTAGTATTAAGCTGGTTTGTTGCTGATTGGCACCCGTCATAGATAGCTGAATAATGCCTGTCTGCTTACCTTTTTCAACCACAGATAGCGCGCTATTTATCTGGTCAGTCGTGGTTTGAAGAGATTGCTTAGTGATATTAACCGAGTAGCCATCAGCGGGTAGATCATCAACTTTAATTTGAATCTGACCATCTGTGCCTTTAAATAAATGCGCCTTACCGATCTGACCTTTAAAATCGTCAAAACCATTAGTTAACACAAATCCTGTCGCGGAGCGTGTCAAAGTAAAAGATTGATTTAAATATTCTTGTGAGACATTAAATTGGCTAATTTTTGCTTCACCATCTTCGGTTTTAAGAGAGACACCTTCCGGTTTATTTATTTGAGTATCCGTACTATTGCTCTTGATTCTATCCAACGCGCCAATATTAGGATCGGACAAACGAATTCGTAGATGTAACAAATTAACCACTGGCTCTAAGATCATACGCGATCTTATCAGCTCAGCCTCTGCTTGCGCTTTACTGACTTCAGAGCCAATCAGCTCAGAAATATCCGCACCTAATGCGGCAACACCTTTAGAATTCTCTTCAATTTGAATCAGTGCATCCGACTTAAAAGTAGGATTGACGTATCTGCTATACAAAATCCCTATCACCAATCCTAATACAGCAAAAAACACAATGACTTTCCAGCCACGCAAAATGGCAAACAGTAGCGCCATAAGATCAATTTCGTCATTATCTTCTTTAGAAGCAGCGTTTGATAAGTTCTTTGAATCTGTATTCATAACTGTATGGTCATCACTTAAGGTTAATCGTTTAATAGCAGCTATTTAGCTAATTTTATCGGCCCACTGTTCTAGGCTAACAACAATATCTTGATATGCTGTCTGAAACGCACTCATCTCATGTTTATAGGGGTCGGCAATATCTTTATCTTGCCAATGACCGAGCTTAAAAGTCTTGCCGCGACAAAACGGCCAGCGCTCTTCGATCCATTTGGTCTGACTGTCTGACATAGTAAAAATCAAATCCGCTTTTTTTGCCAAACCTTCGTCAATTTGTTTGGCGACATGATTAGTGATATCTATTTCTTGTTTAGCCATAATCTCTAGCGCGGCAGGATCTGCAGAGTGCCCGACTAAAGCCCCCACCCCTGCAGAATCGATATTTTTATGAGGGTAACGTTGTTTTAATAACGCTTCTGCCATGGGACTACGGCAAATATTGCCGACACACACCACTAAAATATTATCAAATGCCATGCTGATGACTCCCTATAAACTTGAAAAGCTTCTGATTGCTGTTGTAGAAGGTAGAATAGCGCTAATAACACGATTCCAACGCGTCAAGCCAGTTGGGTCAACGTAGACAATATCATTGGGGT
>Ga0208300_100768_pt1 | contig 18701 bp, 17 predicted proteins | sample 23_taG_FD_184096 | JGI IMG/M metagenome (GOLD analysis project Ga0208300, IMG submission 184096) | Marine viral communities from Cariaco Basin, Caribbean Sea - 23_WHOI_OMZ (SPAdes) (version 2) | ecosystem: Environmental > Aquatic > Marine > Oceanic | place: Caribbean Sea: Cariaco Basin... | reverse complement strand
ATGATGCCAAAAAAGCACGATACTGGGGTGTCGCCAAGTGGTAAGGCAACGGGTTTTGATCCCGTCATGCGCAGGTTCGAATCCTGCCACCCCAGCCACCTTTCTCCCGCTTCTTCTGAATCAAACCCCGATACTGAGAAGGATGCCGTCGTGTCCAAACTGATGATTTTTGCCGGCAATGCCAACCCCGAGCTTGCCAGAGCCATCGCCCAGAAACTCCACATTCCCATGGGTCAGGCCACGGTAGGCCGCTTCAGCGACGGCGAAACCACCGTCGAGATCAATGAGAATGTCCGCGGCCATGATGTGTTCATCATCCAGCCGACCTGCTACCCCACCAACGATAACCTGATGGAACTGATCGTGATGGCCGACGCACTTCGCCGTGCCTCCGCAACACGTGTCACTGCCGTTATCCCGTACTATGGATACGCCCGCCAGGATCGCCGGGTTCGCTCTACCCGCGTTGCCATCAGCGCCAAGGTGGTAGCCGACATGATCTCCAGCATCGGTGTTGACCGGGTTCTGACCGTCGACCTGCACGCCGACCAGATCCAGGGCTTCTTTGACATCCCGGTAGACAACATCTATGCCACGCCGGTGATGCTTGATGACATCTTCAAGCAGCGTTTCGAGAACTTCGTGGTGGTCTCTCCGGATGTTGGCGGCGTCGTTCGCGCCCGCGCCGTCGCCAAGAAACTGGACGACGCCGATCTGGCCATCATCGACAAACGTCGCCCGAAAGCCAACGTCTCGCAGGTCATGCACATCATCGGTGATGTAAAGGACAAGACCTGCATCCTGGTGGACGACATCATTGATACCGCCGGTACCCTGTGCAAGGCTGCCAACGCCCTGAAAGAGCACGGAGCTGCCAAAGTGGTTGCCTACAGCACCCACCCTGTACTCTCCGGTCCGGCCGTTGATAACATCAATGCGTCCCAACTGGACGAACTGGTGGTCTGCGATACCATCCCGCTGGGTGACAAAGCGAAGAATTGTGATAGAATCCGCGTCCTCGGAATGGCCGGGCTGCTTGCGGAGTCTATTCGCCGCGTAAGCAACGAAGAGTCCATCAGCGCCATGTTCGAGAATGTCTGAACGGTCATCTGGCCATATTTTTCAGGCATAACAGGTAGTTGCCGGGTCGGGAGCCTACACAGGCTCCCGACTCTTTTACTCAGCCGGAAAACCCGGCTTTTCAGAAACATCACCTGATCCAACGCCTGGTCGCGGGCAGTTCAGGTGACGATTGAGGTTAATACCATGTCTCAGGAATTTGTTATCGAAGCATTTCCTCGCGACGATCAGGGGAGAGGTGCGAGCCGCCGCCTGCGTCGTGAGGAGCGTAAAATTCCGGCCATCATCTATGGTGGCGGAAAAGGCGCAACTGCGGTTTCCATCTGGCACAACGAGCTGAAAAAGGCTCTGGAAAACGAAGCATTCTTCTCTCACGTTCTGACCGTCGAACTGAATGGCAAGAAAGAAAGCGTGATCCTGAAGGATCTGCAGCGTCACCCCTACAAGCCACTGCTGACCCACGCTGACTTCCTGCGCGTCGACAAGGATCACGAGATCCACGTAAACGTTCCGCTGCACTTCATCAATGAAGAAAGCGCACCGGCCATCAAGCTTCAGGGCGGCGTAGCGAACCACCAGATCACCGAAGTGGAAGTGATCTGTCTGCCGCAGAACCTGCCCGAGTTCGTCGAAGTGGACATGGCTACCGTGGAAATGGATCAGGTAGTTCACCTGAGCGACCTGAAACTGCCGAAAGACGTCAAGATTGCCGCTCTGCTTCAGGGTGAAGATCACGACCTGCCTGTAGTGGCTATCCACAAGCCGCGCGGCGCCAAGGTTGATGAGGCCGAAGACGGCGAAGAAGGTGAAGAAGGCGAAGACAAGGAGTAATGACTCCTGTACTGACGAGGGCAACGGCGAATGGCGCAGGATATTGTCATGGTGGTTGGCCTGGGAAATCCCGGGGCCGACTACGAGAATACCCGCCATAACGCCGGCGCCCTGTTTGTCGAAGCCCTGGCCCGTTCCGCGGGCCAGGCGCTCCGCCCAGAGAAGAAGTACCACGGGCTTTACGCCCGCATTCAGTGGCAGGGCCTCGACCTGCATCTCCTGAATCCCACCACCTTTATGAATCGTAGCGGCCTGGCCATCAAAGCGCTGGCAGACTTCTTCAAGATTCAGCCCCAACAGATTCTGGTTGCCCACGACGAGCTTGATCTGCCACCAGGCACCGCCAAACTCAAGAAAGGCGGCGGCCACGGCGGGCATAACGGCCTGCGGGACACCATTGCCCACCTGGGCACCAACGAATTCCAGAGATTGCGCATCGGCATTGGCCACCCCGGCGACAGCCGCAAGGTAACCGGTTATGTTCTCGGCCGCCTGGGTAAACAGGAAACCGAGCAACTGAACGCCGTAACGGATGAAATCATGCGGGTACTGCCCGATGCAGCCAACGGCAAACTTGCCGCCGCCATGAACCGCCTGCACGGCTTCAAACCGGCTCCCTGACACACCCCCTTACTCGCTTACACCCCCATACACCGGTATAATCCGGCCAAATTTTCCAGTACCAGCAGAGGCATTCCATGGGATTTAACTGCGGCATCGTCGGCCTTCCCAACGTCGGCAAATCCACCCTGTTCAACGCGCTCACCAAATCCGGCATAGGTGCGGAAAACTTCCCCTTCTGCACCATCGAGCCCAACGCCGGTGTAGTCGCCATGCCGGACCCGCGTCTGAACAAACTGGCCGAGATCGTAAAGCCCGAGCGCGTTGTGCCAACCACCATGGAGTTCGTCGACATCGCCGGCCTGGTAGCAGGCGCGTCCAAAGGTGAAGGTCTGGGCAACCAGTTCCTGGCCAACATCCGCCAGACCGACGCCATTGCCCACGTAGTCCGCTGTTTCGAAGACGGCAACGTTATTCATGTGGCCAACAAAGTCGATCCCGCATCGGATATTGAGGTGATCAACACCGAACTGGCCCTGGCCGATCTGGAAACCGTGGAAAAGGCCATCAAGCGGGTACAGCGTGTGGCCAAGAGCGGAGACAAGGAAGCCAAGGCCCAGCTCGAGATGTTCGAAAAACTCCTGCCGGTGCTGAACGAAGGCAAGCCGGTGCGCAGCATGAACCTGGACAAGGACCAGATGGCGCTGGTTCGCGAGCTGTGCCTGCTTACCGTCAAGCCCACCATGTACATCGCCAACGTGAACGAAGACGGCTTCGAGAACAACCCGCACCTGGATACCGTGCGCAAGATCGCCGAATCCGAGAACGCGGTGGTAGTGCCCATCTGCAACAAGCTGGAAGCCGAGATTTCCGAACTGGAAGACGACGAGAAAGCCATGTTCCTGGATGAAATGGGCATGGAAGAGCCCGGCCTGGACCGGGTGATTCGCGCCGGCTACGGCCTCCTGGGCCTGCAGACCTACTTTACCGCCGGAGTAAAGGAAGTCCGCGCCTGGACCGTCAAAATCGGCGCCACCGCGCCCCAGGCCGCCGGTGTGATCCACACCGATTTTGAGCGCGGTTTTATCCGTGCTGAGGTGGTGAGCTACGACGACTTCGTGAAGTACAACGGCGAAGCCGGCGCCAAGGATGCCGGCAAATGGCGCCTGGAAGGCAAGGAATACATCGTGAAGGACGGCGACGTCATCCACTTCCGCTTCAACGTGTAACTTTTCAGGAAAAACTGGGCCCGAAGCCTTGACAGAAAGAGCCCAAATACTGAAAATACGCGCCTTGTTTGGGGCGATGCCCAAAGCGAAATGGCAAGGTAGCTCAGTTGGTTAGAGCACAGCACTCATAATGCTGGGGTCGGCGGTTCGACTCCGCCCCTTGCTACCAAGATTCAAAGGGCTACGATTTACGTCGTAGCCCTTTTTTTGGTTTTGCCGGCGGTTGTACCACAACGCTCACAAAGCGCCGCCCTTCTCTCGCGCGGCAGCAGCGCTGGCGATCTGTTCTCCCATTCGCGTGATATGGTCAATCGCATCCCCAATATCATTGAGAGACTGCGCTACCTGTTCGCTCAGCACCCGATTGTCTTCCACCTGCTGCAGTCCGGCCTGCATAACCGTTGCCGTTTGCTGGCTTTCACCCACCAGGCTTTCGATAACCTCCCGGATCTCGGAGGTAGACGCTTGTGTTCGTTGCGCCAGAGAACGCACTTCGTCAGCCACGACGGAAAACCCCCGGCCATGCTCCCCCGCCCTGGCGGCTTCTATGGCCGCATTCAGCGCAAGAAGGTTGGTCTGATCCGCAATCTCCGTGATGACATCCACCACGCGCCGTATATCCGTGCTCTTGTTTTCCAGGGAACGGATTTTCTCTGCCACCTGCTGGATTTCGTGGGACAGGCGAATCAGGGATTCCCGCCCCTTCTCGCCCCTGGCTGCCAAGATCCCGGGCTTGCGAGCCGGAAAAACCCTGGAGCAACTGGTCTACCTCAGCGATTGCCGGGTCCGCCTTCCGGAACAGCACCTCCGCTTCGGCCACAAGCTCCTGCTCCCGGGGGGTTAGCTTGGTGGCCGTGTATTTGCGCCACGTGCCCCGGATTCGGTCCTGGGCGTCAGAAACCTGCGTAGGCTGTGCTCCAAGCAGGGAAAATCCGTTTCTTTAGGTTGGGGGGCTAACAATATATGTAAATAAAAAAGTCATTCGTTAGAATGGTCACAATATTTTGCTTTATTTTGACTTCACCCGGCCAGCCACCAGGCCGGCACTGCATTTAGCGCCTGAACCTTCAAACCGTTCCGGGTTCTCGTGCTATGCTTCGCCTGTTGTTGTGGCGCGCAAGGATCCTACCCCGGTGAGAGTTCTTCCGATTGTTCAGATCGTCGGCTTTTTGCTGATTTTGCTCAGTTTTCTGATCACCTTACCCGTTAACCTGCTTGTTCTTGGAGAAACGCCGGATCAGCAAGCATTCGTTACCTCGGCACTGATCTGTTTTGGGGTGGGTTTCCTTTGCTTCATGGTAACCGGCAGAAAACGCCACGGGCTGAAACAGCGGGAGATGTTCCTCCTGACCGTTTCCGCCTGGGTTATCATCCCTTTCTTTTCCAGCCTGCCGCTTCTTTTCAGCGATCTGGGCCTATCGGTCACTGACGCTTTTTTTGAGAGTATTTCCGGCATTACAACCACCGGCTCAACGATACTGACCGGGCTCGACGACATGCCGGCCGACATTCTTCTCTGGCGCTCACTCATGCAGTGGATCGGGGGGATAGGTATCATCGGGATGGCCGTGGCGATTCTGCCTTTCCTGCGTATCGGGGGTATGCGCCTGTTTGCCACCGAATCCTCCGAGTGGACCGAAAAAGCCGTGCCCCGCACCAACCGGCTTGCCCGGGGGCTTGTCTTCAGTTACCTCGCGATCACCCTGAGCTGCATCGGCGTTTACTGGTTGCTGGGTATGGATCTTTTCAATGCCGTCAATCACGCACTCACAACTGTCTCAACCGGAGGCTATTCCACTTCTGACAGCTCCATGGGCCAGTTTGACAACTCCCTGATCTTCCTCGCCTCCTCGCTCTTTATGGCCCTTGGCGGCATTCCGTTCTTCCTTTTTGTCAGGCTGCTGAATGGTCACTACACGCCACTGCTGAGGGACAAACAGGTTCATTTTTTCCTGCAGTTCCTTCTCATTGCCGCGCTCATTATCACGCTTTACCGGGTGGTGACCGCAGGCGCACCGGTGGCGGAGGCCTTTGTTCATGCCCTGTTCAACGTAACCTCTGTGGTCACCACCACCGGCTACGCCAGTGAGGACTATATGCTCTGGGGGCCGCTGGTGATAGTGATCTTTTTCTTCCTGACCTTTGTCGGCGGATGCTCCGGCTCCACCAGTGGCGGCATGAAGATGTTCCGCTTCCAGCTTTCAATGCTTCTGCTCAGGGAGCAGATGATCCGGTTGCTCCACCCCAGAGCCGCCATGGGACGGCGTTATAATGGCCGGGTCATCAGTGACGAGATTATTGCCTCTTCAGTCGCCTTCTCTTTCATCTTTCTCGCGACTCTCGCCCTCGCCTCTGCCGTGCTCGCGGCATTGGGCCTGGATCTGGTCACCAGCCTCACCGGCGCCGCCACTGCACTGGCCAACGTTGGCCCCGGGCTGGGCGATACCATTGGCCCGGCCGGAAATTTCCAGTCGTTGCCGGATGCCGCCAAGTGGGTTCTGATGGTGGTCATGCTGCTTGGGCGGCTGGAGTTGCTGAGCGTTCTGGTGCTGCTTTCTCCTCACTTCTGGCGCGGCTGAAAGCCGTCTTTGGCGCTGTTTTCGGCTCCGGGAACGGTCCTCCCGGCACATTCTCTGTGGCATACTGAAGCCCGGATCCAATAACGCCAACTCCCCGTTCGCAAGGAAGTTACTATGAAATTCGAGACGCTCGCCCTGCATGCCGGCTTCAAGAGCGACCCCACTACCCGGGCCGCCACCACGCCGATCTACCAGACCACGTCCTACACCTTCGATGACACCCAGCACGGTGCCGATCTGTTTGACCTGAAGGTTCAGGGCAACATCTATACCCGCATCATGAACCCCACCAATGCGGTTCTTGAACAGCGGATGGCCGAACTGGAAGGCGGCGTTGGCGCCCTGGCCGTGGCCTCTGGCATGGCCGCCATTACCTACGCCCTGCAAACCATCTGCAAGGTTGGCAACAACATTGTCAGCACCAGCCAACTGTATGGCGGCACCTACAACCTGTTCGCCCATTCCCTGCCCAATCAGGGCATTGAGTGCCGAATGGTACCTCATGATGATTTCGATGCCGTGGAAAAGGCGATTGATGACAACACCCGCGCCCTGTTCTGCGAGTCCATCGGCAACCCGGCTGGCAATGTGGTGGATATCCAGCGCTGGTCCGAGATCGCCCACAAGCACGGCATTCCGCTGATGGTGGACAACACTGTCGCCACGCCGTTCCTGTGTCGCCCCTTTGAGCATGGCGCGGACATAGTGATTCATTCGCTCACCAAGTACATCGGCGGTCACGGCACGACTGTGGCGGGGGTCGTGGTCGACTCCGGCCAATTCGACTGGAAAGCCAGCGCCGCCAAGTTCCCGATGCTGAACGAGCCGGATCCGTCCTACCATGGCGTGGTCTATACCGACGCCCTCGGCGCCGCCGCCTTTATCGGCCGCTGCCGTGTAGTGCCGCTGCGCAACACCGGTGCAGCCCTGGCGCCGTTCAACGCCTTCCTGATCATGCAGGGTCTGGAAACACTGGCGCTGCGCATGGAACGCCACTGCGAGAACGCGGAGAAAGTGGCCAGCTTCCTGCAGAACCATCCATCGGTGGAATGGGTGAACTACGCGACTCTGTCCAACAGCCCCTACAAGGCCACCTGCGACAAGATCTGTGGCGGCAAGGCCTCCGGCATCCTGAGCTTTGGCATCAAGGGTGGCCGGGAAGCCGGTGCCAGATTCATCGATGCGCTGGATCTGATCCTGCGCCTGGTGAACATTGGCGACGCCAAATCCCTGGCCTGTCACCCGGCCACCACAACCCATCGCCAGCTGAACCCGGAGGAACTGAAAAGTGCCGGCGTGAGCGAGGACCTGGTGCGACTGTCTATCGGCATCGAGCATGTCGACGACATCATTGCCGACATCACCCAGGCCCTGGACAAAGCCCAGGCTTGATGACGATCAACCGGGTACGACCAATGTCGTGCCCGGTATCCCCGTGATTGCCCGTACCTGCCTTGTAACTCCCCCGCCAGCCCATTACTCTTTAGTGTTCCCCAAGCCTTTATGAGAGTCCGGTTGCAATGAGCGACAGCGCAAAGCCCCGCATTACCAGTGGTTCCAAATTCCGCAACGAGCATGGTTTTTCAGCCATCAAGGATGGCGTCAAGCGGTCATCAAAGCAGGAAGCCACACCGGTGGAGCGCAAGCCGAAATGGCTGAGGGCACGCATGCCCGGAGGCGAACGCTATGAGGCGGTTCGCAAGAACGTCGGTGAGCATCGCCTGAGCACCGTTTGCCAGGAATCCCATTGCCCCAACATCGGCGAGTGCTGGACCGCCGGGACCGCCACGATCATGGTGATGGGATCGGTATGTACCCGGGCCTGCAAATTCTGCGCAGTGGATACCGGCAACCCGAAGGGCTGGCTGGATGTGGAAGAGCCGGAGAATACCGCCAGGTCGGTGGAGCTGATGGGCCTTCGCTACATCGTGCTCACCTCAGTGGACCGGGACGATCTGGACGACGGTGGTGCCGCGCACTATGCCGCCTGCGTATCCGCCATCAAGCAGCGCACCCCGGAAGTGGCTGTGGAAGCACTGACTCCGGATTTTGACGCGGTGATGTCGGATGTTGAGAAAGTGGTGGATTCCGGGCTGGATGTCTTCGCCCAGAATGTGGAAACCGTGAAACGCCTGACCAGCCACGTGCGGGACCGCCGCGCCGGTTATGAGAAAACCCTGAGCGTACTGGAACACGCCAAGAAGCACCGGCCGGATGTGCTTACCAAGACCAGCCTGATGCTGGGCCTGGGCGAAACCGAGAAAGAAATCCTGGAAACCATGGACGACCTGCGGGCCATTGGCGTGGATATCCTGACCCTGGGCCAGTACCTTCGTCCTACCCCGAACCACCTGCCGGTGGAACGCTACGTCACGCCCGAAGAGTTCAACCGCTACCGCGAGATCGGTCTGGAAAAAGGCTTCATGGAAGTGCCGTCCGGCCCCATGGTCCGCTCCAGTTACCGTGCCGATAGAGTCTTCGATAAAAACAATCTTGGTCTCGCCTTACAGGAAGTCCCCCAGGCCTCCAAAGCCATGCAGATTCCGGTGAAGGCCGTCGACTGAGAACGCCCATGCTGAAACTGCTGCGAAATGCCCGGCTGAAGTACAAATTCTGGTTGCTGAATATTGTCGTTTTTGCAGTGCTTTGCCTGCTGGTGCTCTATGCCATGCACACCATTGCAGGACAAACCGGCAAAGCCCTTAATGACGTGTTTTCCGAAACGGCGCCGGGATTCGCGCTGGTGGTCGCGGTTCTCATGGCGCTCGAAATGGCCGGCTCCCAGTTACTGATCTCCTTTATAGAACGCCATGTGAATCGCCTGAAAAATACCATGGTGGAGGTACAGGCCTCTGGCAACCTGAGCCAACGGGCCGATGTGGATTCCACTGACGAAATCGGCGAAATGGCCAGCGCCTTCAATGCCATGCAGGACCGTACCGTGGGCGTTGTAAAGAGCATGAAGGAAGCCATTGATCGCCTGCACAGTGAAGTCCGGGAACTGACCGCGGCTGCCGAAGCCCGCCGGGACGATCTGAGCCGACAGCAGGCAGACGCCGACCGCTCCGCAGACGTCATCGGAACCATGCTGCAGAGCTTCACTGGTATTGCCGAACAGGCCGGGATCGCCAAAACCCTGTCCCACGAGGCCCGGGACACCGCCCGTGACGGCAGCAAGCGTGTCGGCCAGAGTGCAGACAGCATCCGCAAACTGGCCGATGTGGTGCGCGATTCCGCCAGCAGTGTCGAGGCCCTGGCCGAGAACAGTCACGAAATCAGTCACGCCATTACCGAGATCCGGGGTATTGCCGAGCAGACCAACCTGCTGGCTCTGAATGCCGCCATCGAGGCGGCCCGGGCCGGTGAACAGGGCCGCGGGTTCGCGGTAGTGGCAGACGAAGTGCGCAATCTGGCGCAGCGGGTTCAGGACTCCACCGATCAGATTCAGGGCACCATCGATCGGTTGCTCAATGCCATGAGTACCGCCGTGAACCGGATGACCGGAAGCTCCGAGGGTGCCAGCCGCTGCGTCGAGGACTCCGAGGAAGGCCTCCGCGCCCTTGAGGCCATCAACGAGGTGGTCAGCCGGATTGATCAGACTAACCAGGAGATCGCCAATGTGTCCGCTGAACAGACCGCCGGCACCGACGGTGTCCTGGCCAATGTTCAGGGTATCCGCGAAACCACCCAGAACATGGTGATCCAGCTTGCCGAGAGCGCCGAAATGAGCAAGCGCCTGAAGCGGCTGATTGATTCCCTGGAAGAAGCATCCTCAAAGGTCACGGTTCACTGAGGTTTATGGCACACTCTGCACTCGTCTGAACCGGCAGAGCAGTTGTCCATGGACACTTGGTATACCTGCCAGAAAATGGTTCGGGTGTTGAGTCTGGCTTTGGCTCCTGGCCTTCCTGGTTCAGGAGCTGGCGTGACAGGCTACAAATAAAAAAGGCCACACCCAAAGATGCGGCCCTTCTCCAGAACAGCTAGCGGGAAGCTAGATCACTGCATACCCTGGCCCTGCTGCTGCATCATCTGGCGCTGCTGCATTTGTTGCTGCATCTGCTGCATGCGCTTATCGAGCTCGTCACGCTGTTCCTGGGTAAACACATTGTCTACCTTGGCCTGCATCAGCGTGGACAAGGCCGCAATTTCGCCGGTGACATCGCCCAGTTTTTCGGCGTGCTCGCGAATGGCGGCCTCATCAAAATCGGATTTGATCTCACCCTGCATCTGCTGCTGCAGCGCACGGGCTTCCTGACGGAGCTCGCCGATCTCACCCTGCATCTCGTCGATGATGGCGCGGATCTCCGTTTGCTGATCCTCGGACAGGCCCACCATTTGCGCCAGCTGATCAACCTGGTCTGGCTGTCCACCAGCGGCTTGTTGGGCCATGGCGGGAACCGAAAGGCTCAGGGCGACCAGAGCAGTACCAAACAGTTTTACAAGCTTCATAAAGTTCTCCGTTAACAGGGTGGTCACAACGTGAATACCACCGACATACATTGGTTTCGTCGTTCAGGCCCTACACCCTAAAACATCCGCACGCGGTTTTTCACCCCGATCAGCCCTGTTTTTGTACATACTTCTCACTATCCCCCGCCACAAACCGCCACACACGGGCATTCAAACAAATGTGAAAGTTTAGTCATTCCCCTTCATAATGGCGCCGATTACAGACAGCCGGAGCAGAAAAGATGGCAATTAACTGGTTTCCAGGGCACATGCACAAGGCCCGCAAGGAGATCAAACAGGTGATGCCGCAGATGGATCTCATCATTGAGGTGGTGGATGCGCGGATTCCTTTCAGCAGCGAAAACCCGCTGGTGCCGGCCCTGCGTGGCGAAACGCCGCTGATCAAAGTATTGAACAAGCGCGACCTGGCAGACCCGGAGATCACCGAGCGGTGGCTGGTCTGGCTCGAGAAAGAGCGTGGGGTGCGTGCCATTACCCTCACTCACAATCAACGCACCGAGGCGTTGTCCATCCTCAAGCTTGCCGAGGAAATGACGCCAGATCACGATCGCCAGAAAAGCGCATTGCGGGTGATGATCCTGGGCATTCCCAATGTCGGCAAGTCCACCCTGATCAATACCCTGGCGGGACGGCCCGCAGCCAAAACCGGGAACGAGCCGGCGGTCACAAGGGCGCAGCAGGCCATCAAGCTGCCCGACAACATCCTTCTGTACGACACCCCCGGCTTCCTCTGGCCCAAGCTGTCTCCGGAAGCCTGCGGATACCGCCTGGCGATCACCGGCGCCATTCGAAGCTCGGTGCTGGATTTCGAGGACGTTGCCATGTTCGAGGCGGACTACCTGCTCGAGGCCTACCCGGAGCTGGTCAAGGCCCGCTACGGTTTTGAGGAGCTGCCGAAAGACGGTCTGGGACTGATGGATGGTATTGCCGCAAAACGTCGGTTTTTCGGTCGGGGTGGCGTTCCGGATCTGCACAAGGTGTCAGAGGTTTTACTCAACGAATTCAGGGCCGGAACGCTGGGGCGTATCTCTCTGGAAACACCGGAGATGGTTGAGCGTGAAGCCCGGGAGGCAACCAGCTAACCGCCCCCTTACCAAGGTCAAATATCGCATTCGGCCCAAAGCGCCTAGACTGTTAGATAACGTAATTGATCGCAAGGTCGGCCATTTCGGCCGGCCGGGAAGGAGGAATTTATGAGACGCGTCGTCGTCACCGGTATGGGCATCGTTTCCTGCCTCGGCAACTCACTGGATGAGGTCAGGGACAGCCTGAAAAACGGAAAGTCTGGCATTCGCTTCAACGAAACCTACAAGGAAATGGGCTTCCGCAGCCAGATTGCCGGCTCTGTGGACGTAGACACATCCGTTATCGACCGCAAGATCCGCCGCTTCATGGGCCCTTCCGCCATGTACAGCTATCTCGCCATGGAACAGGCCATTGCCCAGGCGGGCCTTACCGGAGATCTGATCTCCAACGACCGCACCGGCCTGATTGCCGGTTCCGGTGGTGCGTCCTGTTCCAGCCAGGTTGAAGCCACGGATATCATGCGTGCAAAAGGCGTCAAGCGTATTGGGCCTTACATGGTGCCGCGCATCATGACCAGCACGGTGTCAGCCTGCCTGGCCACCGCGTACAGGATCCGGGGCGTAAACTATTCCATGTCGTCTGCCTGTGCCACCAGCGCCCACTGCATTGGCCACGCTATGGAGCAGATCCAGGCCGGCAAGCAGGACATCGTGTTCGCCGGTGGTGGCGAGGAAGAAGACTGGAGCCTGACCATGATGTTCGACGCCATGGGAGCCCTCTCCACCAAATACAACGAAGCGCCGGAAACGGCTTCCCGCCCCTTCGATAACGGCCGGGACGGGTTCGTGATCGCCGGCGGTGGCGGCATGGTGGTTCTGGAAGAACTGGAACATGCGAAGAAACGGGGCGCCAATATTATTGCCGAGCTGACAGGCTATGGCGCCACCTCTGATGGCTACGACATGGTAGCCCCCTCCGGCGAGGGCGCACAGCGCTGTATGAAACAGGCCATGGCCACGATCCGTGGCAAGGTCGACTACATCAACGCCCACGGCACCAGTACCCCGGTAGGCGATGTGGCTGAAATGGGCGCGGTACGTGCCACCTTCGGATCCGACATTCCTGCCATTTCCTCAACCAAGTCACTGTCCGGGCATTCCCTGGGCGCTGCCGGCGCGCAGGAGGCAATTTACTCGCTGCTGATGCTGCAGAATGGTTTCATGGCCGGCACCGCAAACCTGGTCAATGTGGATGAGAAAATCGGCGATATTCCACTGGTGGGCCCTGAAAGCCGCGAGGCAGACCTGGGCACCGTGATGTCCAACAGCTTTGGTTTTGGCGGCACCAACGCCTCGCTGGTCTTTGAGAAACTGTAAATCCTCTCTTGCAAGGGCCCTTGGGCCCTTTTTTTAAAAAAATAAATTCTAAGACCATCCCGCTTGATCATTGGCAAAGACAGTCATCCGTATTAAGGTACATTGTTGATATGAATCAAATCGGACGGATCATTACGTATGGCTCAAGCAATTCCGTTTCGTCAGGCATCTCCCCTGAAGGCGTCCTGCCACCAGTGCAGCCTGAGCAACCTGTGCCTGCCCCTGGCCATTGCAGAGAACGACCTGGACAGACTGGAAGATATCGTCCAGCAGGGGCGGATTTTCAATCGCGGCGAACACATCTTTGACCAGAGCGCGCCCTTTCGCTCCTGCTTTGCGGTAAAAAGCGGATCGATCAAGACGTCAATCATTACCGAAGGTGGTGAGGAGCAGGTCACCGGGTTCTTCATGCCCGGTGAGCTGGTCGGCCTCGACAGCATGAGTAGCGAGAACTACGCCTGCACAGCCAAAGCTCTGGAGAGAACCAGCGTGTGCGAGTTTCCGGTGGATAAACTGGAGGAGCTGACCGGCAAGCTGCCGGATTTGCAGCACCACATGTTTCACCTGATGAGCCAGGAAATCCAGAACAGCCATCAGCTCGCGATGCTGCTGAGCAAGAACACAGCCGAGGAGCGCATTGCTGCCCTGCTGCTGTCACTGTCCAGCCGATTCCAGCGCCGGCGCATGTCCCCCACCAACTTCAGCTTGCCGATGGCGCGGAACGATATTGCCAACTTCCTCGGGCTGGCTGTAGAAACCGTCAGCCGGGTGTTCACACGATTCCAGAATCAGGGAATTATCAAGGCCCGAGGCCGGGAGGTTGAACTACTGGACGTCGAGGCCCTGCAGTTGGTTACCCGCGAGTTCTCACGGCAGTCTAATCCCTAAGCTCAGGCAAAGCAGAGCCCGCCCGGGAGTTATCCGGCGGGCTCGCCGGTCACTTCCCTGCCATTGGTCTGTTTCAGCATCGACAGCTCATCCACCAACCCGGAGCGCCAGGGCAGCTGCTTGATACCGAAAGTATTTCGGATCTTGGTGCAGATCAGTGTGGTGTTCACTGGCTCAAGATGTCCCCAGCCGGGCACCTCATCGACTACCCGGATACCCTCGGGAATACCCGGAAGCCCGGCGATCGCGAGCCCAAGCTCGTACAGGTTGATTTCCTCGGCACCGGCATACTGATAGGTGCCCCATACTTCGGCACCGCAATCGATCTGAAGCACCATTGCCGTTATCACCCGCGCAAGATCACGAACCGCAACAGGCTGGCCGCGGCACCGCCCGGGCAGTGACAGAGCCTCGCCTGCCGCAGTACTGACCTGCATCTTCCGGATGAACCGCGCCAGGCTCCAGCCGGTTCGCAGAATAATGTGTCTCGGCAGCAGCGTGCGCAACGCCTGCTCGCACTCCCACTGCCAGTTACCCAGTTCGTTGACCGGCTGGCCCGGGTTGGAGGTGATGTAGCCGCTTTGCTTTCGGCCATCGAAGACATAGCATGAGGACAGCTGGAGCAGCGCCATACCACGACCATGGGCAAACCCGGCCATTGCTACCGGCAATGAAAATGCCGCCATGCGGGCTCCCTCAGGATCCTTTTCGGCGACTTCAGGGTTCGCCATCCAGAGCGCATTTATGATCAGGTCGGTATCCTCGGGAATCCAGTTTTCCAGGGCGTCCAGATCTGCATTGGCGGGGTCACTGACGAGCAACGGACTGACGTGCAGGTGCGTTTCCCGCAGGCGCTCCAGCAAAATCTTCCCCAAAGGGCCGTAATCGTGAACAACAAGTACATGCACGCGGGTTCAATGCCTCCGGATATCACTGATGTGACGGTAGTTCCGAACCGGTCTGGCCAATGGCTTACGATTTCCGGTCCCTACACTATGACGCAGTCTGAATTTAATTCTTTGCTTTCCCTTTCAAGAGCATACAACAACAGGAACTGTCATGCTGAAGCAACAGAGTCACATTGTGGCGCCGATCCCCGACGGGCTGCGAACCCGTGCCCTGTATACCGTCGGCGAACTTCGCGAACGAGGCAGGGCCGACAAGGAAGCGATCGACAAACTCTTCAACCTGATCGTGGAGATGACCGAAGAAGGTCTGGATTTCTTTTTCCTTGAGCCGCTTCGGCGACTGCACGCGAGCAGCATGATGATGGGCATGGCAAAAATGGGCATCGGCAGCATGCTCAAGGGAAGCAAAATGGTCGTTCACAAGGTTCTGAAAAAACTCGACGACCGAAGCCTGGCTGCCATTCTCGACTTCATCGAGGAAATTATTCACGAGCCGGAGCAGGCCTGACGGCCAGCCGGGCAAAATCACCGGTATTGCCGCCCAACCCGTGCGGTGATACCGGTCAGAAGTTCGTAGGATATGGTGCCGGCGCAGGCAGCCACCTCGTCAACACCCACGGTTCTGCCCCACAGCTCCACACTGTCCCCTTCTCTGGCCTCCGGTGCTCCGGTCAGATCGACAGCCAGCATGTCCATGGACACCCGGCCAATGAGCCGGATTCGCCGACCATTGATGGCAGCGGGCGTATTCGTCCCGGCGTGTCTTGGGTAGCCATCACCATAACCGACGGCCACCATACCCATCCGGGTGTCCTGGTCAGCCACCCAGCCGGCACCATAGCCGACGGATTCCCCGGCACGCACAACACGGGTGCTGATTAACGGCGCTTCCAGCGACATGACCGGTTCAAGGCCGAGCTCCGGGCCGGTCTTGCCAATCACCGGAGAACCGCCATAAAGCATGATGCCGGGTCGGCTCCAGTCATACAGGGGCTGGCCGGCAAGAAAATGGGCGGCCGAGTTACCAACGCTTTTCATTAATTCGGGCCAGGACGCAGTTGCCTGCTCAAAGACCGACGTTTGATCGGCAGTCATGGTGTTTTCGGCATCGTCGGCGCAGGCAAAATGGGTCACAAAACCCAGCAGCCTTTCACTGGCCTTCATGGCTTCCAGCCGAATCATCACCCCGCCCAGCTCGCCTGGATGAAACCCCAGCCGGTTCATACCGCTGTTAACCTTCAGCCAGAACGCCGGCCGTTGATCCGACAGCTCCAGCCACGCCAGTTGCTGGACACTGTGAAGTACCGGCTCGAAATCCTGCTGCGCACAGTCGGCCAGATCCTCACCGGCGTGGACACCCTGAAGCAGCACAACCGGCTGTTCCAGGCCACTCGCACGAATGGCCACAGCCTCTTCCAGACAGGCTACCGCGAATTTCGGTACCAGGCTGTTCAGGGCCGACGCCACCGGACCAATGCCATGACCATAGCCATCAGCCTTTACCACGGCCATCACCTGTGCACCGCCGGCACGCCGGCAGGCAGTCTGGTAATTCCGGCGAAGTGCCTCAAGGTCTATCCGGGCGACCGTGCTCCTCGGCATTAATACTCTCCGCCGTAGTCGCTGTAATCGCCGTGGGCCAGGTCCTCGAATTTGGTGTACTTGCCGATAAACGCCAGGCGAATGGTGCCTATGGGGCCGTTCCTCTGCTTGCCGATGATAATCTCGGCGATACCCTTGTCCGACGTATCCTCGTTGTACACTTCATCCCGGTATACGAACATGATCACGTCGGCATCCTGTTCAATCGCGCCGGATTCACGCAGATCCGAGTTAACCGGGCGTTTGTTGGGCCGCTGCTCAAGACTCCGGTTGAGCTGGGACAGGGCAACCACTGGGCAACTCAGCTCCTTGGCAATCCCCTTCAGGGACCGGGATATTTCTGAAATTTCCGCCGTCCGGCCCTCGGTGTTACCAGGCACCCGCATCAGCTGCAGGTAGTCGACCATGATCAGGCCAATCCTGCCACCGTTCTCCCGGGCGATACGTCGGGCCCGGGAGCGCAGCTCGGTGGGGCTAAGGCCCGGCGTATCATCAATATAAAGCGGTTTGTCCTTGAGCAGGCTGACCGCGGACGTCAGGCGAGGCCAGTCGTCTTCTTCCAGTTTGCCGCCCCGGACCTTGGTCTGGTCGATACGCCCGAGTGAAGAGAGCATACGCATGGCCAGCGCATCTGCCGGCATCTCCATACTGAACACCAGAACCGGCGTGCCGGTGCTGATCAGCGCATTTTCAACAATGTTCATGGCGAAGGTGGTCTTACCCATCGAAGGACGACCGGCCACAATAATCAGATCCGAAGGCTGCATTCCCGAGGTCTGCTCATCCAGGTCCTTGAAGCCGGTGGTCAAACCGGTGGTTTGCTCACCGGATTCAAACAGCTCCTCGATCCGGCTCAGGGTCTTGGCCAGAATCGGGTTGATTGCCTGGGGCCCGGACCCTTCCTTGACCCGCGCTTCGGCAATCTGGAACACGTTCCGTTCGGCCTCATCCAGAATTTCGTTGCTGTTCCGGCCCTGAGGGTTGAACGCGGAATCGGAGATTTTGCCGGAAACCTCCACCAGTTGCCGCAGGACAGAGCGTTCCCGAACAATATTGGCGTAGGCCTGGATGTTGGCCGCTCCCGGCGTCTTTTCCGCCAGTTCGGCCAGATAGGACAGCCCCCCGGCATCTTCAATATCCCCTGCCCGCTCCAGAAACTCGGCGAGGGTCACCACATCCAATGGCTCGCTTTCACTGGCGAGGCGCTCCACGGCGCCAAAGATTAGCCGGTGATCCTGCCGGTAGAAATCGCCAGCCGAGATGATCTCGGAAATCTCATCGAACCGGCGGTTGTCCAGCATCAGGCCACCCAATACCGCCTGCTCTGCCTCAACAGAGTGGGGAGGGACCTTGATGCGACTGGTTTCGAGATCGGTACTCGCGGGCTTCAGATTGGGCTTGGCCATGAAAACATCTTCAGTTGGATGTCAAAACCACGACAGTTTAAGCGACCTGCCGCTGCAATGGGAGAGGGTTACCAGACCGTAACAGCATACCAGAAAGCAGCAGGCCCGAAAGCCGCAAGATGCGGTTCGGGCCTGTTGGGCAGGCCGGTCGATGCCTTCGAAAAGACAGCGCCGGCCACCAGCGTATTACCAAGGCCGGGAAACCCCGGCTCCGCTTTCAGAAAAACGGTTTACTCGGCAACAATCGCCAGCTTGATGGTGACTTCGACGTCTGAGTGCAGCTGAAGCTCAATCTCGTATTCGCCGGTCACACGCAGCGGGCCTTCCGGCAGACGAACTTCGCTCTTCTCAACGTCGGTGCCACCGGCAGTGATTGCGTCAGCAATGTCACGCACACCGATAGAGCCGAACAGCTTGCCTTCTTCACCAGCTTTGGAGCTGACGGTGAAGGAAGCACCTTCCAGAGCCTCGGCACGGGCCTGGGCAGCAGACAGCTTCTCGGCAGCCGCTTTCTCAAGCTCGGCACGACGCTCCTCGAACGCCTTCAGGTTTGCTTCCGAGGCAGGTACAGCCTTGCCATACGGAAGCAGGAAATTACGACCGTAACCGGCCTTGACCTTTACCTTGTCACCCAGGGAGCCAAGGTTTGCAACTTTCTCGAGCAGAATAACTTCCATCTCGTTAACCTCTTCGTGCTTTATTCAGCCGGCCCGGCAGGGCTTATACGCCTCCGGATATCCAG
>Ga0208300_100760_pt1 | contig 18899 bp, 17 predicted proteins | sample 23_taG_FD_184096 | JGI IMG/M metagenome (GOLD analysis project Ga0208300, IMG submission 184096) | Marine viral communities from Cariaco Basin, Caribbean Sea - 23_WHOI_OMZ (SPAdes) (version 2) | ecosystem: Environmental > Aquatic > Marine > Oceanic | place: Caribbean Sea: Cariaco Basin... | reverse complement strand
TTGCAATTGATCCCAAAGTGTATCTGTTAATGCTTTTCTTGCCATAACTTGTATTGCTCGCATCGTTTCAATAGATGCGGTATTGTAACTATTATTTATGCCTTATCCAATTGAAGACACGCCCTAGCGTCCTACTATGGTTATGTAAGCAAATATTTCAAAAAGAAGAGATATTCCCTATAGGAGAAGACATTGTGGAAATATTACGACCTTCGTCTTTATTAGCGGTGGTCACCTCTGGTCTTGCTATCGCATTACTGAGTGCCTCTACCGTCGGTTGCACGGTCGCTGCGCCTGGCTACGGTTATGATTACCCCATCTACGGCGGAGATGGTGATTATGACCGTGTCAGTTATAAGCGCGTCAGTCAGCAGCTACGCAATAACTTGCGCCGTAAAGGCTATCAAGTAATGGATATTAGAGCGGACAGTCATCGAGGCCGCCGCGCGCTCATTGCTTATGCCAAAAAGAATAACCAAGCATATGAGCTAAAATATAGCTATCCTGAACTGCGCTTGATCAGCTCAAACAAAAAATCTTGGTCCAATATTTGGGACGACGAAGATCATCATAAGAACGATAAATATAAGAAAGACAAATATAAGAATCATGGTCAGTACAATAAGCACTATAAAGGTGATGATGTCGAGGATCGTATCAAACAAGAGTCACGCTACCCTGCTATCAAACAACGGGCGATCAGAAAGGTTAGTGCCATGGGTTACCGCGTCAAAGACATTGAGCTGGAAGAAAAAAATAATCGTGGAGTGTTTGAGATTGAGGCAAAACGCGGCTCCCAAGAGTACGAAATATTGCTTGGCTATCCCAACCTAAACGTCATCAAAATAGAAAAAGACTAATTTTGATAAGATAGTGCGCGTCTTATCGATTATTCTTGTTTGTCCGTGCATTATTCGCGCGACTTTTTACCGGATTTTGGCATCGTTGTGGTCTTGATGCCTCTGGTCAAATAAGCCAGCCCTTGGCTTGTTTGGCCATTTTTTATAAACCGACTCATCACATTTTGACCCCATAAGAGGTTTTTATGCACATCACTACTTTTGTAAAGCCCGCTGTAGTGACTGCTATGGTTGCTGCCTTGGCACTGACGACTGGCTGCGTCACCGCGCCTGGCTACAATGCCTATGGCGATCTATATGAAGATATTTATAAAGACACCAAGCTGTATAAGAAGCACAAAAAAACGCTGAAAAATATCGATAAAGAGCTGTATCAGCCTGCAATCGAGCAGCGCGCTGCCAATAAAGTCAGCAGCATGGGGTACGGTGTCAAAGATGTAAAATACAAGAAAGGCGACCACAAAATAAAGGTAAAAGCCAGACGCGGCGGCGAAGACTATAAGATCGAGCTTGATTACCCAAGCTATCAGGTGATTAAAATAAAAGAAGATTGAACCACTAATTAAGCCACTATTCGCTATCCTGCTTCATCTCTTACCAGTCAAGTACTTCGATAACATCATAAGCAGGCGTCTCATAAGGGTGCGCCTGCTTTAACGCACCAATGACCTGCCCGATGTTTTCTTTTGCTACTACCATCTCAACGCGCCACTCGGTTACTTTTTCTAGTCTATCTTGCGCACCAATATGCGGATGACTACCTGCCAAAGGCTTAAACTGCCCTGTACCTTGCACTTGCCAGCAGCACGCTTCATAATTGCCAATCTTACCGCCGCCCGCGGCAAACAGCGCTGATTTTACCGACTCGAGCGCCTCATCAGGGATAAAAACGGTTAATTTATACATAGACTACCTCCTTCGAGCTTATTAAAAAAACTACCATAGCTATAAATTTACTATTTTTTAGATAACGACGGATGATCAGTCCATATATAACGTAGCAGCCAGTCCTTGGCGTCGCCTGCATAGTCGATGCCGATACGCGGGCGCAATGACACTGGCGGCTGACAGCCATCGTCTTCGACCCAAACATCAGATGCTGAGGCAATAGGCTTGCCATATAAATCACGATTAATTTGCAAGCGTTTGGTGAGCTTACCTGGGCCTGCAAACTGTTTGAGATCTGTCCGCTGCTTACGGGGACGCCATTGCTGCTCGTCTGTGAGGCAGTCACTGTCGTCGGTCACAAACCCTGCTCGTATCAGCACAGATTCGGGCGACTGGGCAGCCCCGCTGACTAAGTTGAGCATGTGATGGATGCCATAAGTCAGATAAACATAAAACACGCCACCTGGCTCATACATAATATTGGTGCGTGAAGTGCGCGTGCCAGCATGAGCGTGGCAGGCTGGGTCTGCTGCTCCAATATAGCCTTCGGTCTCCGAGATGCGCATACGTAGGATTTTTTCTGTGCCGTCACTATCTATCAGCCGCCTGCACATCACCTTACCTATCAAATCAGCGGCGACCACACAGGTCGGGCGAGTGAACCAGTCAGGCTCCAAAATGGTCGATGAAGCAGTAGACATTAGCGAAACCTTTTCTTATTTTTATGGTCTAATTGATATGATTAAGTACTAACAAATTAACATAAAAGTAAGATAAGGTATGGAGTACAGTGTTGGCGCTATGTTTGATTTTTTATACGAGCTAAACTACTAACCCGTGCCTAAAGGATGTTATTGGTTGATAAATGGATATGAATTATAGTCTGTTATAAGTGGTTCCATGATAGCAGTCTATTTTAAGTGGTCTGTTAATTGATTAAGAGGTCTGTTTTGCTAGTTCCCTTGGGGTATACCTTGCATTGACTGTGGCATAATAACTATTCCTAATAGTTAATATTGTTTAATTCAATGTAAAAAGTGATTTTTCGGGGGTCAATACGTAATCTTTTTCCATGCTCTCTGTTACTTCACCTGTACCACGTTGCCCTTTTTCATTCCAATTCCAATACCAAACATTGCCATCGCTGGTTATGACAGCATATGACAGATACCCATCAATCAGTTGAATAGGCTTAACATTTTGCATTATTAAAAAAGGCTTATCATATGTACGAGTTGAAACAGAATTTCTATTTTCCCCGAATCCATATTTTCCCCATACGTATAAATCGCCATTTTCAGTTATTGCTGAACTTTCATCGATATTAATAATTTTATGCAACTTTTCATGTTTTTGAGGTATCAAAATATCTCCAGTAGCTTTCATTGCCAATTGGCCTGATCCATTAGACCCCCAAACCGATACCCTACCGTCTTCTAATAGCGCCATAGCGTGAGAAGAACTAGCATAAAAATCAACTACTTTATTTGGTAGCTGAACTTTTTGTGCTGGATAATACTCAAAGTCTGGGTCTTGAGATAATTCGATGGAACGTCCTAATGCATACTCTGCTTTGCCTATTGAAAATAGCTCACCTTTTTTGTTTAAAGCAAGTAATACTCCATTTTGAAACTCAATACGAATAATATTCTCAAGATTAGCGACCTTAGTTGGTTCTGATAACACCTCTACTTCTCGAATACCATTTACCCATGCGTGTTCGTTATTACCTAAAACATAAACCTTGCCATCATTATCCAAGAATATAGAATTCATTTCTCCAGCAGCGATGTCTACTATATTCTTAATGCCTTCAATCTTACGAAGCTCTTCAATAAATGTATCATCATCACTAGGATCAACTTGTCCATGATAGTTACTACCCCAACCCCACACTGTGCCATCTTTTCGTAGTAGTAACATGTGACCAGCACCTGATACGGCTACCGCATCATTCACACCCTTGACTTGCCTGGGCGTTGGGTCTTGTCCTGTCTTGGTCTCTCGCAGTAGTCCACTGGTACCCCATGTCCATAGTGTACCGTCATCTTTTACTCCTGCACTCCATGAACTGGTCATAGCAAGACGTTTGGGTTCGATATTGATCTCAAGAGGCGTCTCTAGAGGTTCATCTGGCATGTTTGCCACAGGGTATTTGTCTTGGGTGATGGCTTTTATCTGTTCTACAGGGCTACTGTCGCAGGCGGTGAGCACGGTCAAAGACAAGACTAAAACGGCTGTTGGTAATGTAGGTAGATAGTTACGATTAGTCCTATTATGAGTAAACATAGTTCTTCTTGTTGTTAATTGAATAAGCAGCACGAGCTAGTAGTGCATGATAAAAGATGTCTTTAATCGACTGTGACATAGTATTCTTCCTTATTTTAAAATTTAGTTATCTATTAGCATGGATATTGAATAGCGATCTTTCAGGAGTGAGTAGTTTTTCCTCGGTTATATACTCTTCAGTCTGAACTTTCCCAGTGCCTTTCTCTCCGTATCTATTGTTGCCCCAGAACCATGCATATCCGTTATTATCAATAAACCCATGAAAACTATTTCCTCTTACAAACTGATCAACATGAATATTATTCATTATTTCTATAGGGTTAGTATAATAATTCATCGAACTACCATTATTTGAACGAGTCGCATATGCTCCCCAAATAAATAGTTTTCCATTTACTGTATTTGCAGCACTATCACTAATAGCAACAACTTTATTCAGACCTTGTATTTTTGTTGGCACTGAAAAATCTTTACTTGTTGTACCCTGTGCAGTTTCACCGTTTACACTATTTCCCCAGCTATAAACTGAACCATTATCAAGTAATACTACTCTGCCATTACTATCTGCTAAACTCACTGCTTTACTTGGAAGTTCTACTTTATTAGGTGGGTAATATAGTTCACCTCTATCGTTCCTCTTGGGTTCAATACCTAGAATTCCCGTTTGAGTCGTTCTTAATCCAGTCGTAAATACTTCACCCTCTTCACTTAAAGCTAATATTGATCCAATAGTTAAATCAATAGATACAATACTTTGAAACCCATTAATTCTAGTCGGTTTATCTAAGTGCTTAGCAGTTCTACCATTGATTAAACCAAAATTATTACTACCTAATGCATATACATCACCATTGGCTAGAACGAATAGCGAATTGTCAGATCCAGCTACGATATCTACTACATCTTTAATCTCCTTGATCTCTCTTAGCTCTTCAATAAAAGTATCTTTATCGTTAGGATCTATCTGATATTCGTTATTGCTACCCCAGCCCCATACTGTGCCATCTTTACGGAGTAATAACATATGACTCCCATCACCTGATACAGCCACCGCATCATTCACACCCTTGACTTGCCTGGGCGTTGGGTCTTGTCCTGTCTTGGTCTCTCGCAGTAGTCCACTGGTACCCCATGTCCATAGTGTACCGTCATCTTTTACTCCTGCACTCCATGAACTGGTCATAGCAAGACGTTTGGGTTCGATATTGATCTCAAGAGGCGTCTCTAGAGGTTCATCTGGCATGTTTGCCACAGGGTATTTCTCTTCGGTGAGTGACTGTATCTTTTCAATAGGGTTGCTATCGCAGGCGGATAACGTAGAGGCGATCAGCACTAGAGTAAGCACTGCCATAACTGATGGGCTTTTTTTGGGTAAGGAAGCTAAGATATCCATAGAAGGGTTTTTTATTAAGTAAATTAAAGATTAACATTAACAATTGTCTATTATAATTAATACTAATTTGAGACAAGGTGGGAGTCTGTATTGAGAATAACTCAATTCGCCCTAGAAAAGCTCACTGCATGTACACCATGAAGTACACTGTGACTATTTCAGTAAGTCAAATCGTTGATACCATTAGCCCACAGCTTAACGTTCAAGTCCTCACTAGGGTACCATTATAAATATAATGACATAAAAAAACTGAGCACACGGCTCAGTCTTTTATAACGATCTAAAAAAATCGCTTAGCTTAATGGGACGCCAATGCGGTTGGCCACTTCTTCGTATGCTTCGATTACATCACCCAATGACTGACGGAAACGGTCTTTGTCCAGTTTTTTCTTGGTGGTTTTATCCCAAATACGGCAGCCATCGGGTGAAAACTCATCACCCAAGACGATACGATCGTGGAATACGCCAAACTCAAGTTTAAAATCGACCAAGATCAAATCACCAGCGGCAAACAGTGCTTTTAGTACGTCATTGACTTGATAGGTCAGCTCTTGCATTTTTGCCAACTGCTCTTGGGTCGCCCAACCAAGAGACACGGCCAGTGACTCATTTACCATAGGATCACCCAGCGCATCGTCTTTATAAAACAGCTCATAAGTAGGCGGCGTCAGTGCTTGCCCTTCTTCTAAGCCCAAACGGCGTACCAAACTACCAGCGGCAAAGTTACGCACCACGCACTCTACTGGAATCATATCCAGACGCTTGACCAACACTTCGTCTTCTGATAGCTGCTTTTCAAAGTGGGTTTCGATACCCGCGTCTGCCAGTTTTTGCATGATAAACGCATTAAAGCGGTTATTAACGACGCCCTTGCGTGCCAATTGCTCGATACGCTTACCATCCAGCGCTGAGGTATCATCACGGAAGTGCAAAATCAGAAGATCGTTGTCTTCTGTTTCATATACAGATTTGGCCTTACCTTTGTACAGCAGTTGTTGCTTTTGCATTATGGGAGTTCCTGTTCGTTCAAGCTTATGTGGTAAAAACGCGCAGTTACCGCTTTGATTTGGCCCAATCGATCACATACAATCGGCAAGACAAAAACTCAGCGGTATAAGTAAAGAAATAAAATTAGTTTGAAGGCGTGCTAACCGTACGCTGAGGCTTTGGCAGTTGATACTGACTGCCTGAGTCATTTTTTAGTGTTAGGGTGTTTGTACCAGCGTTAGGCGTAGGATATAAAGGGACAAAAGGTGCAGGCTCTTTATTCGCTGGCAACTCAATCGGTGCCAGTTTTTTGCTTTGTTGGTATTCCAAACTACCATTGTCGCGTTTGCCAAGTACGTTTTTGATACTTTGGCAACCGCTCAATACGAAGGTGCTGCCCAAAACGACGGTTAGCAGGGCAGGGATTATCTTTGTGATCGTCGATGATGTTTTCATCATGTTATCTCTCTGAGTTAGCAATTATTGCTCGATGATACTATGGCTCTAGGCTCTATAATGCTATTGCTTGATTATAATGGTGCTTGATGACAATGGTGCTCGATCATACGATAGCTCGATATTACTATAGTAAGTTGGCACGCACCAAAGCTTCATCGATAGTGGCATGATGCTTTTGTGCCAGCCATACCAACGGCAAGCGAATCCCTTTGTCGATCATACCCATTTTGTGCAGGGCATATTTGGCAGGAATCGGGCTTGACTCGATAAACAGATCACGATGCAGATGCTTGACCACATCATGAGCTTTGTCAGCAGCGGCAAAGTCGCCACGCAGACCAGCGGCAAAGGTCTCACTCATGGCTTTTGGTGCGACGTTGGCCGTCACGGAGATATTGCCTTTACCGCCGACTTTCATCAAATCAAGCGCGGTGCCATCATCACCAGATAGCACCACCATTTTATCACCCACAGCTTTGATTAGCTGCTCACCGCGGCCCACTGAGCCTGTGGCGTCTTTGATGGCGACGATATTGTCGATATCACATAAGCGCTCGACGGTCTCTTGGGCGATATCGACGACGGTGCGTCCTGGCACGTTATAGAGCATCTGCGGAATGTTGACCGCCTCGGCGATGGTCTTGTAATGCTGAAACAACCCTTCTTGCGGCGGCTTATTATAATAAGGCGCAACGAGCAAGGCGCAATCTGCACCAGCGTCGGCAGCATCTTGAGTCAGCTTGATGGCTTCCATGGTGTTGTTGGCGCCTGTGCCCGCAATCACTGGTACGCGACCTTTGACATGCTGCACAAAATAACGAATCACATCGCTATGCTCTTGCATCGATAGCGTTGCTGACTCGCCGGTGGTACCAACGGCCACCAGACAATGCGTGCCTTGCTCAATCTGCCAATCTATGAGGTCTGCCAGACGTTTATAATCGACCGTGCCGTCAGGATGCATGGGCGTTACCAAGGCTACCATTGAGCCTTGTAGTCGGGTTTTAATCTCGTCGTATGCTGTGCTCATAACCGTGCCTTACTGTATTATCCTAGCTTTTATCAAAGCTATCACATGATAGGTCGTTTGCAAATGCCAGTGTGTGCCTCTACTCTACCTATCGTTATATAGGCAAAAATAGACACTCATGGTATTACGTGCGATGTTTTATCTTACGTACTGTCGTACTGTGGAAATGCTGGTGTACACCAAGCACTTGCGATATAAATGCGTCTGTCTGATTTTAAAACATAATCATTAAAACATGATCATAAAAAACGCCTGCTAGTGTAGCATATTTTGATTTGACCGCTATCAATCAATTGAGATTACATCTACATCACTAATAAATAAACTGCTCACCGCCGCTCACCCATGACCTGCATCAAAAGTGCTACCTGTCATTAATGAATCACCATTTGGTGGCTTATTAATGACTGATTAGTGTAGCGCAATGCAGCAGCGCTGATAAGTGTTTTACAAAATATTAACGAATCGTCAACACATCGATAGTGGGCCGATACAAGCGAAACGGCAGACCACGCGTGCCAATACCGCTACTGACAAATATCTGGGCACTGGCATGCTGGTATAAACCGCGCTGCTTACCCATACGACTATTGCCAAGCATACCCTTGTGGCCACTGCGCTGGATGTCTTGTTGCTCTTGCGCCTGCCATATGTTTTTTTGGGTGGCTTTTGCTGCCCCTGTGATCAATAACGGCCGTGGTTGTGGCGATTTTGGCAAGTCGCTGATACTATCAAACCGTGAGGCCAAAATAATCACCGGCTGACGCGCGTGGGTGATTTTTGTCCCAAGATTGGCTTTGTCAGCACTGTTTTGCTCATCGATTGCGCCACATTGTACAGGGACATCTTGCCAACCAAACAGCACGGCTACAGGCGCATCTGTTGCGTGCGCCGCTAAGCGTTGGGGCTCTTTTGTACTGTCAAAACGACTGGCAGATGGCGGCATAGCGGCGCATCTGAGCGGCAACGCGGTACACTGCTGCCCAATGTAGCTGATATCAAGCACAGCAAATGCGCAGGCCAAAGTGTCTTCTAATAATGGCTGGCCTTGCTTGGTGGTGTTGAGCGACTGATAACGCAAGTCTGAGGTACTCATCACTGTATAGACCGGTTTGTTGACCCCTTTAAACAGCATCAACTGCCCGACCAAATCGGCGCTAGGATAATACAGCCAATCACCGGTAATCAAAACCGCATCCACTGCCAAGTCATTGATGGTCGCGACCAGCTTACGAATATGGCGCGGCTTGCCACTATATAACCCAATGCGCAGGTCTGCCAATACAGCGACCGTCAATGGTGCTGACAAATCCAAATCGACAGCATGGTGCTCAAGGCGCAAACAATTGGGCTGAATGATAACGGTATAAAAATAGAGCAGCATGGCCGCCACCGCGCTGAGCAGCACCGGCCACGCTAGGGCAAATAGACCTTCCATCCAGCCTGTCAGTAGAAGCAGCGCCCAAACAGGCATGGTGTACGCGGCATAATACAGTATGAGCTTGCCCCAGATACGCAAAAACCGTTTGGTCGGATTGGCATTGAACGTCTGTAATCCTGACCATAATAGAATATACGCAAGCAATGCGGCTGCTATAGAGATACTTAGCGTATAAAGTGCGTGGTCAGTCATAATTACCTAGCGGTTATGGATAAAGGTGGAACAATCAAGCAGTGGCTTTTGAGCAGCACTTAGCCATCATTGCTTATCAGTCAATGCTTATTTCGCAGAGGCTACAACGCCTTATAAACTGGGCTGACAAAATAGGGCTGACAAGACGCAGATCATAAAATAATAGCTGGCAAACCCTAGCGATTAGACAGCGCCTGCCACAGCCAAACGTGCAACCAGCCAACATCGCCCAAACGATATGTGGCGAGTTGGATAAAAAATCAGCCATTATAGAGGCCGATCTCTATGATAGACAAGCACAATTGTAAACCCATGTATTCACTTGGCCTATCTTGCGTGCCGTACTGATGGTACTTGCCGAGACGTCTCTAATGAACCATAGGATTGAAGCATAGGATTGATCGACCCGCTCATCATTCTGCTGGCTGCCTCATTATACTGACAGCCTATGTCAATCATTGCCCTATTTATCCAGCTTCCTCCAGTCAGATGCTCGCATTGCGTGACGACTCCTGTATGACACAAGGCTACTCGATACGCAGACCGATGATACCCGGAACACCTTGACGAATGACCTCAATGGTCACCACGCCTTTTTTGGGTAACGTTGAGATGGCACTGGAAAAATCAGTGACTTTTTTAATCGGCTTTTGGTGAAAATTGGTAATCACATCGCCTGCCATGATGCCTGAGCGCGCCGCCAGCCCTGTGGGGTCGACTGTGGTGACTAAGATGCCGGTTTTGTTGTCAACTGCCAGCTCTGCTTGCTCATCGGCGGTCAAGTCACGTAAGCGCAGCCCAAGCTGTATATCATTGTCTTGCTGATCGCCGCTTTGTGCTCGGACATCATTGGGCGCATAGGCCAGCGTGCCACGCGCGAGCATCCGTTTACCATCGCGCTGAATCTGCACATGAAACGCGTCGTTGGGCTTGGCACGGTTGAGTAAATTCAACAAATCCGAGGCGCGCATGATTTGCGCATCATTATACTGCAAAATAATATCGCCAGGTCTTAGCCCTGCTTTTTGAGCGGGCGAATCTGGTGATACGCGAGTCAGCAACGCCCCTTGCGGACGCGCCAAGTTATACGCTTCTGCCAAGTTGCGATCGATGTCTTGTGGATAGATACCCAGATAAGCACGGGCGACTTCACCATTGGTTTTTAGCTGCTCATAGATATCCATCGCCGCATCAATCGGGATAGAAAACGACAGCCCCATATAGCCACCTGTACCACTAAAGATACGCGAGTTGATACCGATGACCTCGCCGCGCTGGTTAAACAGTGGGCCACCTGAGTTTCCTGGGTTTAGTGCCACGTCGGTTTGGATAAACGGCACACTGGTATCGCGTGAAAAATTGCGCGATTTGGCGCTGACGATACCAGCCGAGGCCGAATAATCAAAACCAAAGGGCGAGCCAATCGCCAGTACAGGCTCCCCAACTTTTAAACCATTTGAGTCGCCGATCGGTAACGCGGGAAACTGCTTACCACTGACCTTTAGTACTGCCACATCCGAGCGCTCATCGCTACCGACCAAGGTGGCATCCAGCTCTGTCCTATCGTTGAGCGTGACGGTGATTTTGTCCGCGCCTTCGACCACATGATGATTGGTCAACATATAGCCATTTGTAGTGACAAAAAACGCGGTGCCGTAGGCATGCTCAATCGCTGGGGTCGCGGCTTGATCCGGAATACGCAGACGATCGCCAAAAAACTGCCTGAGCAGCTCTGCCGTTTGGGCCTTAGCAAGCTCCGCCTCACTGACGGTTTTGGTCACATTGACACGCGCCACCGCTGGGGTGACCTGCTGTACCAAATCCGAAAAATCCGCCGTGGTGACGGCAGCATGCGCGCTTGGCATCGCCGTGGTATATACCCCTGCCAGCATCGCTGTGCTCATGGCAAGCGCTAAAGTGCTGCGTTGTAGCCAATGGCGCATACGAGGTTTGGCGGGCGCTGTAGACATATTGATAGGCATCGTGTCCTCCATATGAGTGATCATTATTATTGTCAGTGGCCGTGCTGTGGCGAATACTATCGCTGCATCTCAAAGACAATGCTATGTACAGTTAGGTACAGTGCTGCTGGAATACGTTTTGCACAGTCTGTATGACACCTGATAGCACGCAATAAAACCTATTCGAGCAGGACGAGACAAACAATGTAACAGCACAGCCATGTGATGCAAAATAGCCGCTTGATGCAAAAGTGGGCCATGTCTTATCGTTTTATCCGTACTGTTGCCCCTGATTTCAATCCCTTTTTGTTATGCAATAGGTTACTGGTTTTTTTGCTGCAATACCATTGGCCGTCAGTATCTTTGTATCAGTATCTTTATATCATTATCTTTATAGTAGCGACAGGCCATCGGTACGACAAAGATGGCGACAAAAAGGCAGCTACTGTATGATAAATCAAAGCGCTGGCCTATATTATCTGCATAAGACCAGTATCTTTTAGCGCTACATCATGATCTGCTGCGGCGCTAACGCTGCCAAATATGGCCGGTTATCACGCAATAGTCAGTCACACGGCAACTAGCAGCGATGAAATAAAATCATGTTATGATAGCAAGCCAAATAACTTTATAAACAAACAAAAGTCAATCAAAGAATCGATTGGATTGACCTTGCGTTTATCAACTTGGCTCGTATCGCCCTTATTTTCCATCTTTTGCATGACTAGAGGCGTTTATACCTTATCTCAACCTTGTCAATAACTCAAAGCCGCCTATCAGCTACTAAGTAGGCCATATGAGTCATATAAACCTGCCAACCGAGTACCATGATTGGCGTAGGTTTGATGACACGGATTGACTGTTGGATTTGGTATTTTTATCTGGGAATGCTTTTGTCTTTATTACTTTATAGTATATATCACATCTGGCTCATGTTTGGATGCATGATGGCTATCTGCTGATGGCCTTGCTACTAAAAAGCTTGCGACCGTTTGCGACATCGATACACACTGCCGATGGCAGGCAGCGCGGTCGCCCAAGCAATGGATAGATATAACATATGACAAGATTACAAAAGGATTAATGTATGGATACCGCCCTATTACTATCTGGCGTGGTTGGGATTGGCATCGCCGCCCAATGGCTGGCTTGGTATTTAAAGCAACCGTCCATTTTATTTTTATTATTGATAGGTATCATCGTCGGTCCAGTCTTGGGTATTTTTGACCCTGATTTGGTGCTCGGTGAGCTGATGTTCCCCTTCATCTCTTTGGGGGTGGCGATTATTCTATTTGAAGGCTCGCTGACGCTAGAGTTTGATGAAATCAAGCAACACGGCACCGTCGTACAAATGCTGGTTTCGGTCGGCGTACTGATCACCATTGCTATCGTGGCGTTATCGACGTATTTATTATTTGATGTCGATCCACTGATTGCCCTACTATTCGGGGCCTTGGTCTGTGTCACAGGCCCGACAGTCATCATGCCGCTACTGCGTAGTGTACGCCCCAATAAGACCATCTCCAATATCCTCAAATGGGAAGGCATCATCATCGACCCGATCGGTGCCATCGCCGTGGTATTGGTCTATGAGTACATCATCTCAGGCGGCGAAGCCAGCAGTATCTTATTGTTTGCCAAGATTGTGGTGCTAGCGACAGCACTTGGTATGGCAGGCGCTTGGCTGCTTGCATTCCTCATGCGTCGTCATATGATTCCTGAGTTTTTGCGCAATGTCTTTACCCTAGCCTTCGTGCTGGTGCTGTTTTCAGTATCGAACCATTTAGAGCACGAGTCTGGTCTATTGACGGTGACGGTATTGGGTGTGGCGCTGGCCAACTGGCCCAAATTCCCGCGCGAGACGATTTTGGAGTTTAATGAATCCTTAACCATCTTGCTCATCTCTGTGCTATTTATTATTTTGGCCGCCCGTGTTGAGCTGGCAAGCTTGCTAAGTGTTGGGTTTGCAGGATTGGTGCTGCTGGCTATCGTCATGTTTGTGGCGCGGCCTTTGTCTGTCTGGGCATCGGCCATCGGCTCAAACCTTAAGACCAATGAAAAGCTGATGATCAGCTGGATTGGGCCACGTGGTATCGTCGCTGCTGCTATCTCATCTTTATTTGCTATTCGCTTACAAGAGTATGATATCCAAGGCGTCGAGCTGCTAGTGCCACTGGTGTTTATGGTCATCATCGGCACGGTCTTGATCCAAGGCTTGGGTGCCAAAATGGTCGGCAACTTGCTGGGCGTGCGTGAGCCTGAAACCAATGGTATATTGGTGGTCGGCTCAAACCCTGTCGCGCTTCTTATCGCCACCTCGCTCAAGGACCAAGGTTTTGATGTCATCGTCGCTCACAACAACTACACCAATATTGCTCGCGCCCGCATGAGTGGCCTACGTACTTACTTTGGCAACCCCATCTCAGACCACGCCGACCATCATCTGGATTTGATTGGTATCGGCCGTCTGTTTGCCATGAGTATGGATAAGGAGATGAACACCTTATCTGAGATTCATTATCGTCACGAGTTTGGTGAGCGTAAGCTATATCGTCTTAAGTTTAGTGACGAAAAAGTCAAAAGCGAGCGCGACGATAAGCAGTCAAACTTCCATTCACAATGGCTGTTTGGCAAAGACGTCACCTATACCAAGCTCGCCAGTATGCTGTCCAAAAAGGCACGTATCAAAATCACCAACATCACTGACAGCTATAGCTTTGAGCAATATAAGGCCGATAATAAACAATTTGTGCCGCTCTATACCGTCGACAAAGAAGGCAAGCTCCACGTCATCACCGACAAGTTTGATGGGACGGTGCCGCGCGATCGCAAGCTTATCTCCTTGGTGGTGGACGATGAGGTGCAGCCAAAGCCAGTCGATGTAACGCCAAAGCAAGAGCAAGCGCGTATGGCGGCGGATGCCAACTTTGAATCCAGCTCCAAAGCGCCTGAAAAACGCAAAGAAAAAGAGCTGAAGGAAGAAAGTACTGACGCTACCGAGCCTGTGAGCGTAACGGGCGCAGACAAAGTCGCTGGCGCTACAACCGCCGAGCAAAATCCTGAGCAAAATGCGCCGACGCACATGCCAAAAGACGCAAGCAGCAGCTTGGATACAGTCGCAAACGCCGCCGCGACGTCGGATACCGCGACGCCAGACCGCTCAGCGGCTCAAGTAAAAAACGACAATGCTGATACTGCCAGATCAGCCACAGCCGCCAAGACCAAGGCAACTAATAACAGCAATACCAATGGCAATGGCCATGCGCCTAAGACCAAAAAAGGCTCGCTGGATCCCAATCGCTTCCCTGATGCCGGTCAAGATACTGCAACCGACACGGACAGCCGCAAAGACCCTGACGCATAACTGAGCCATAACTGGCGCATCACCAGACAAGCAACCATAGAAAAACCCCCAACCAAACGTTGGGGGTTTTTTCTACGACGCCGCTTTTATATTAGCTCCAGCCTCTGTTGTACCGTCTGCCAGATGCGCGCACCAACCTCCTCGGCGCTGCCCGACGCCTCAATGCGCTGTATGCGCTCAGGATACTGGCGTGCAAGTGTGTCAAACCCCTCATACACCCGCGCAAAAAACGCATCCGCTTGCTGCTCAAAGCGATCGGCGGCGCTGCGCTTGCCAGCACGCCGCATCCCCTCAGCGACTGGTAAATCTAACCACAACGTCAGCTCAGGCAACTGCGGTACAAACTGAGCAATCAGCATATCAATCTTTGCGCGCACGGCCTCATCACCATGAGCACGGCCAAACCCTTGATAAGCCACGGTTGAGTCGGTAAAACGATCACATATCACCCACCTGCCAGCTTGTAGCGCGGGCAAAATCACTTGCTGCATATGATCGCAGCGCGCAGCAAACATCAACAGTAGCTCAGTGTCGTCATTTATGTCGGTCGCAGGGTCTAGGAGTATCTGGCGCAGATGCTCAGCAAATGGGCTGCCACCAGGCTCGCGGGTACGCAGATAGTCGATACCACGACTATCTAAACGTGTGCATAGCTGCTCGATCGCTGTGGTTTTTCCCACGCCCTCAGTGCCTTCAAAACTGATAAAGCGACCTTGTATTATCTGATTGTTAGTAGTGTCTTGCACCAGATTGGTGTCGGCATTGGCAGGTATAGATACAGACATGAGATGACCTTGTGTCATGATTAAGCGCTATGAGGTGACATAGCGCTCGATAAATAGGTGTATGGTTTCAAAAAGAGCATCACGTAACGGAAATTATCGCTAACAGGTATTACTGCGGCGGTGTTTGTGCTTTCTTTTCGCGCATGACGCTTAGGTAATCTCTTACCGCTTGATTGTGCTCAGCCAAGCTATTGGTAAATTTGTGCCCGCCATTACCGGTTGCCACAAAATATAGCGCCTCGCTATCTGCTGGATGCAAGGTCGCCTCGATAGAAGCGGCCGAAGGCAGGGCGATGGGCGTTGGCGGCAACCCATCGATTTGATAGGTGTTATATGACGTTTTTTCATCGATGTCTTTACGGCGAATATTACCATCATAACGGCTGCCCATACCATAGATGATGGTTGGGTCAGTTTGCAGGCGCATGCCTTTATCCAAACGGTTTTTAAACACTGCCGATACCAACGGACGCTCATCAGCGATGCTGGTTTCTTTTTCGATAATAGAAGCCATGACCAGTGCCTGATAAGGCGTTTGGTACGGCAGGTTCGGCGCCCGGCTTTCCCACGCATCAAACAATGCCTGCTGCTGACGCTTATACAGATCCGTTAGTACCTGCTTATCGGTTGAGCCTTCACCATAATAGTAAGTGTCTGGCGCAAACCAGCCCTCAAGGTTGTGATTGACGATGGGGTCGTTGCTACTGATTACCGCCTCTGGCAAGATACCGACCAAGTCAAGCCCCTGAGCGATGCTGGCATTACTCGCGGGACGGGTACTGTCCTCACTGTCTAGCAATACTTCTTTTTTGATGCCTGGGTTGTCACGTAAAGTCTGATAAAGGTCGCTTGCAGTCTTGCCTTCGATGATCTGTATCTTGACCATGGCAGCTTTTGCGCCTTGCTCTAGTATCTGTAGTGCCTCGGCGATGGTTGGATTTTCAGGCAGCTGATAGATACCAGCGTGCAGCGGCGCATCGACTTGCGACTTGATATAGAGCTTGGCCACACTGGCAGAAAACAGCGGAATCTGCTGTTGCCACTGCGGCAATAGCCCATAGTAAGTCTGACCCTGCTCAATCGTCACCATCTGCGCTGGCTGCTCGATACGGCCAAACAGCGTCTGATAAACCATCACCAAAAAAAACGCGGCGATCAGCCCCAGCACCAGTAACACCTGATAGCCCCGCTGCATAAAAAACGACGGATTGTCGACTTTGTAAGTGCGCGGTTTGCCCTCGCCGCTGATGAGCGATATATCTGTCGCAGGGGTATCTGCTACGTTGGTGGCTGACGGCTCTACAGGCGTGTCATCCGTACGCGGCTTGTCAGCATTGGACGATGCAGCATGGTCTTGCTGGTTTTCTGGTGTATCATTGGGACGTTCGGGCGGCGACTCAGGGGTTGGTGTGCTCATGACAACTCGCGGGGCAGAAGTTTGCTAGAATTTAGCACTGAACCGTGTGATTTTCAATGGGATTTGTTTAGCTTGTTACTTTTACTGCAGCGCTTACATCTACTTACTGGACACAAAACCGCATTATGAACTTATATTTTAATCAAAGTCTGGCCAAAAATTACAACTCCAAACCACAGATTATTCGTGTGCTTAGTGAAGCATGGGTAAAAGACAACGGTTACTGTCCCAACTGCGGCATTCAACCATTAGCTGAGTTTGGCAATAATAAACCTGTGGCTGATTTTTATTGTGCAGCTTGTGCCGAGCAATACGAGCTAAAAAGCAAACAATCAAAATTAAGCAATATTATCAATGATGGCGCTTATGCCACTATGCTTGCGCGTATCAATAGCGACGACAATCCAAGCTTCTTCTTTTTGACATACTCCCAAGAGTATCGCGTTAATAATTTTCTGATTATTCCCAAGCAGTTTTTTAAGCCCGATATTATTATCAAACGCAAACCATTGACAGCTTCTGCCAGACGTGCAGGTTGGGTCGGCTGCAATATTGACCTGCGCCGAGTACCAGAAACGGGAAAGGTGTTTTTGGTCAAAGACCAGCAAGTGATACCGCGCGACAGTGTCACGCAGCAGTTTCAAAAGACGTTGTTTTTACGTCAGCAATCCATCACGTCACGAGGTTGGACGCTAGATGTTTGGCAGTGTATTGATAGATTGGGTGATAAATTTAGCCTGCAACAAGTTTATGCTTTTGCTGATGAATTACAACTCAAGCATCCTGACAACAACCATGTAAAAGATAAAATTCGCCAGCAACTACAAGTGCTACGAGATAAGGGTATTATTGAGTTTATGGGGCGTGGTCAGTATCGAAAATTAAGCTAAGCTTACTATAGGCGATCACTTCTCTAAAGTCTTTTTGCTAGGATCAGCAGCACCAACCCTAGCAAAAGTGAGAATGATTATGAAAAGTGACACAGGCTTAAAAAATTATCAAATAGAAATAGTTGAAACGATGAGCGCTATTATAGACATAAAGGCTGAAGATGATTCTTCAGCGATTATGCAAGCGCAAGAGAAGTATAGGCATGAAGATATTGAGTTAAATTATGATGATTTGATCGATACCAAATTTAATATTTTTGATGTGAAGTAAGCGACTAATTCAACTCAACCACTTCACCCGATAGCAAAGTAAGCGAGCTCATCGGCATCACCCCGCGCAGCGCATTACAAAAGAAAAGCCGCGTTATCCGTGGCAAATCTTCATCATGTAATGAACGCTCAACTACTGGTCGTTCTGTATTTGCAAGCGCATCAATGATTACTTGTCGCATGACCCCAGCAACACCCGACTGCGCCATAGACGGCGTATACCATTGGCCAGTGGTCAGATAGTTGGCCTGAGTTTGGTCGTTATCGCTGCTGGTTGACACAGGTAGCGGCGACTCTGCTAGTTGATAAAACACATTGCTCATCGTGCCCTCCACCCAGTGTCCGCTCATATCGCGTAACAGACCCTCGCCGATCTCTGGCTGTGGAGGGTTTGGCACCGGCTGAGCATTTAGCCACTGCGTCTTATACCGTTGCAGCTCACCGCTTGCGAGGACATTGTCCAAGCGATTGAGGCTTTTGAGTCCAGCCAATGGCGGCGGTAGGCTAGCAATCTTCGCCGATAGACAAACGGCGGCGCAATTAGGCTGCCTAGGCATCATGCGTCCATCAGGTAGCGTGATTTGCTCTGCTGTCTTGACAGGCATAGCGGCCACTTTTAGCCAGACATCGCAGGCGCGACCAGCTGCATCAGACGCATAGCCATAGCCGCGTA